>Ga0208917_1000020_pt1 | contig 78469 bp, 80 predicted proteins | sample DEB08_DNA_10_FD_185500 | JGI IMG/M metagenome (GOLD analysis project Ga0208917, IMG submission 185500) | Aqueous microbial communities from the Delaware River and Bay under freshwater to marine salinity gradient to study organic matter... | ecosystem: Environmental > Aquatic > Marine > Coastal ...
GGGTTTGATGATTTTGTTGAAAGATGGCACGAATAGCTATAAATAAAGAAAAATCCCTTGTCTGATGGCAATAACTCGCATATCAAGAGCGTTTAAGGACATTAGTTTGTCCTTTGAACCTCATCCTATTACGAAAGACTTGCCAATTCTGAAAAATGAAAGAGCAATTAGTCGCTCAATTCGCAATATTGTAGAAACAATCCCGAATGAAAGATTTTTTAATCCAGATTTAGGATCAGAAGTTCGTTCAAGTTTGTTCGAATTTGCCGATTTTGGAACCGGGTCTATCATTCGGGATCAAATTTTAAATGCAATATCAAATTATGAACCAAGAGTTGAAGATGTTGATGTTTCTGTGGAAGTACTTCCAGATTCAAATGAATTTGAGGTTACAATAGTTTTTAATATTATTGGACAAGAGATTCCAACACAACAGTTTACGTTCATATTAGAGGCAACAAGATAAAATGCCTTTTACAAAGTTTACAAATCTAGATTTTGATCAGATAAAGACTTCAATAAAAGATTATCTCCGTGCAAATTCTACTTTCACGGATTTTGATTTTGAGGGTTCAAACTTTTCTGTTCTGATCGATACGTTAGCATATAATACTTACATTACTGCATTTAATTCGAATTTGGTCGTCAATGAATCATTTTTAGATTCGGCAACAGTTCGAGAGAATGTAGTATCTCTTGCAAGGAATATTGGATATGTTCCTTCATCAAGAACTTCATCCGAGGCAACCGTATCATTTACGGCAACAACAAGTGGAACTGATACATTAACTATACAAGCAGGTCTAGTTTGTATAGGTAATCTTAGAGAAAGTTCTTACGTTTTTTCTGTTCCTGAAAATATTACGGCAACAGTATCCAATGGGGTTGCAACATTTAATAATGTTAAAATCAAAGAAGGAACGTTTTTAAAGAAAACTTTTACAGTTGATGGATCTCTAGATCAAAGATTTGTATTAGATAATTCATTTATAGACACCTCAACAATTGTTGTTTATGTAAAGGGTCCGAATGATAGTGGAAATGGGAATAAGTATGATTTAATTGAAAATATTTTCCAAGTTAATTCAACATCAGAAACGTTTTTAATTCAAGAAGTTCAAGACGAAAAATATGAACTTCTTTTTGGTGATGGATATTTTGGTAAAAAATTAGAAAATGATTCGGTAATTACCGTCACTTATATTGTGACAAATGGAAAAGAAGGTAATGGTGCATCATCATTTTCTTTTGCCGGAGCATTCACTGATGATAATACTGCAACAGTCAGTGCTATAACAACTATTCAGAGTTCACAAAATGGTTCTGATATTGAATCTATAGATTCTATTCGCAATTTTGCTCCTCGTTTGTATGCTTCTCAATATAGAGCAGTAACTTCTGGGGACTATGAGACAATTATTAAATCAAAAATATTTCCAAACGCAGAATCCGTATCCGTAGTTGGTGGAGAGGAATTAGATCCACCTCAATTTGGAAAGGTAATTATAAGTATTAAACCAAAAGGTGGTACTTATGTTTCAGATTTTAATAAGCAGCAAATAAAAAATAAACTTAAATTATATTCGGTTTCCGGCATTGATGCGGATATCATCGATGCAAAAATACTTTATGTCGAATTAGATTCATCAATATATTATAACTCTTCTCAGGTAGGTAGTGTCGAAGATCTAAAATCTAGAGTTATTAATTCATTGACCGCATATTCAAGATCATCGGAATTAAATTCATTTGGTGGAAGATTTAGATATAGTAAAGTCCTTAGAACCATAGATGCAACAGATGCTGCTATAACATCAAATATTACGAAAGTAAGAATTCGAAGGGATTTGAAGGTTAAAGTCAATTCTCCAACGCAATATGAAATTTGTTTTGGAAATAAATTTCATGCAAATCCTGCCGGAAAAAATATTAAATCTACCGGATTTAAAGTTTTAGGAGAAACCAGTACAGTATACTTTACTGATACTCCAAATGAAGACCTCCGAACAGGCACAATTTCTATCGTAAAGGACGTAGAAACAATCTCTAATGCAGATGGTACTATATCTTCCTCAATACCAGTTGTGGTCCAGTCAGCGGGTACTGTGAACTATGTTACGGGAGAAATACTAATAGGAGCCGTAACCATTACATCTACATCTTTAACTGGTGATATTGTGGAGATACAAGCATTCCCAGAATCAAATGATATCATTGGTTTAAACGATTTGTATTTGTCCTTCAGCATTGGCAAAAGCAATATAAATATGGTAAAAGATGTTATTGCATCTGGTGATGATATATCAGGAACAGTATTTTCAAGAACTGATTATTATAGATCAAGCTATTCAAACGGGGAATTAAAGAGGATATAACATGATCGAAGCTGGTTTTGAATCTAGAATAAAGATTCAGCAAATAGTTGACAATCAACTCCCAGAATTTATTATAGATGAAAGTCCAAAAACTGCCGAATTTTTAAAGCAGTACTATATCTCTCAAGAATATCAAGGTGGCGTTGTCGATATTATTGACAATCTTGATCAATATTTAAAACTTGATAAGTTCAAACCAGAGGTTATAGTAGATAGTTCTACAACAACACAAGCAGTTCTTGTAGATGATAGTACGATTAGTGTTAGTAGCACAAAAGGATTTCCATCAAAATATGGTCTCATAAAAATTGATGACGAGATCATTACTTACACTGGATCAACTACAACAACTTTTACTGGTTGTGTTCGTGGTTTTAGTGGAATTACCAATTATCATCAAGAATTAAATCAAGAAGACCTCATATTTTCAACATCATCTGCGTCGTCTCATGATGCAAATTCTCCTGTTCAGAATTTAAGTTCCTTATTTTTGAAGGAATTTTATAAAAAAATTAAATATTCTTTAACACCGGGACTAGAAAATTTAAATTTCACTGAAAATTTAAACGTTGGCAACTTTATTAAAGAAGCTAGAACTTTTTATGAGTCTAAAGGAACAGAAGAGTCCTTTAGAATATTGTTTAATGTTCTTTATGGAGAAACTCCAAAGGTAGTTGATCTAGAAAAGTTTTTAAATAAACCATCTTCATCTACATACATCAGAAGAGATGTAGTAGTTGCGGAAGCAATATCAGGAAATCCCTTAAATCTTGCTGGGCAAACTATTATTAAAACAACAGATTCTGGCAGTACAGCACCAGTGTCTGAAGTTGAAATAATTAATAGAAAAGGAAAAACTTACTATAAACTTTTTCTTTTTGTCGGTTTTGATGATGCATTTCCAACAACTACTGGCACATTTAATATTACAGGTAGTAGCAGAAATATAAACGATATCCTGACTACAGATACTGTCATTACGGTAGATAGCACCATTGGTTTTCCAGAGTCCGGAACACTTTATGCAGGAAATAATCAAATAACTTATACAAGTAAGTCTATAAATCAATTTTTTGGATGTTCAAACATTACAGAATATGTTCCTACTGCATCTATAGTTCGTTCTAATGAAACATATTATGGGTATGAAAATGGAGACATTACAAAAAAAGTAGAGTTAAGATTAACTGGCGTTATATCTGAGTATAATTCAGGAAAAGAAGAGTCATCAGTATCAGTTAATGAAAAATTAAAGGTAAAAAATCTTGGAGAAATAATTGAAAATCCAATAGATAATAAAACTTATAAAGAGATATTTGCAAATAGTTGGATTTATAATACAAGTTCCAGGTATGAAATCAATAGTTTTTCATCTGGAGAAACATCTCAAGTAACTTTAAGTAGTGATATTGACAAATCAAGTTTAAAGGTAGGTGATGTAGTAGATATACTTTCAAGAAATTCTCAAAATAAAGAAGAAACTGATTTAGAAATCACATCGATTGCAGGAAGAACAATTTCTTTATCAAAGTCATTTGTACTTAAAAATGGTTTTAAGTATGATATTAGAAGAAAATTAAAGTCCTCTTCATCGAGAAATGTTAATTTAGAATTTAATTCTATAGTATCTGATATTCAAAATGTTTATAATGAAAATGATGAGTTTATGTATGTTGCATCAAATTCATTACCATCATATGAAATAACTAAAAATATTTTTAGTTATAATGCATCAGGAGTTGGTGGAAAAAATACAAATACTGATCTTTATTCAACGATTACTTTTTCGTCAAAAGTTTCATTCAAAACTGGATCGGAAGTCTATTACTCTGCAACTGGAAACGTAATTTCTGGATTGTCAGAAAGATCGTATTTTGTTGAGGTTTTATCCGACAATCTTTCAATAAGATTGCACGAGTCTAGATCCACATTAGGAACTTCTGGATACAAATATTTTGGTATATTGCCCCCAGGAACTCATAATTTTGTTCTCAAATCTCAAAAAGAAAAAGTTATATCAGCTCAAAAAATATTAAGGAAGTTTCCATTATCGGTCAATATGGGCGATGGAAAATCTGATTTAATAACTCCAGGTTCTATTGGAATGTTAGTCAATGGAGTCGAAATTACAAGCTATAAGACCGATAACAAAATTTATTATGGTCCTTTAGAGTCTGTTAATGTTTTATCTGGTGGATCTGGATACGATGTTATTAATCCTCCACTTCTTTCCGTCGATTCTGGTACTGCTCTTGTCCAACCTGCAATAAGAGGGTCTGTAGAAAAAATATTAGTAGAACCACAAGATTTTGATATTGATGTCATAGTCTCGGTTGTTTTAACAGGTGGTAATGGTAAAGGTGCATCTTTTGAACCTGTTATTAGAAAAAAACGTAGGGAAATAGAGTTTAATGCAGCACAATTATCTAATGGTGGAGGTGTTGATGTTACAAACGAAACTATAACATTTACAAAACCTCATGGTTTAGTTGATGGAGAGCCAATTACTTATCTTGCTAGAACTGGAGTTTCTGCTTTAGGTATAGGAACTTTTAATGGTTCGAATGATAGTACTGGAGAAACCCTTAGCAATAATGTAACTTATTACACTAAGTTTATAAGTGATAATACTATTCAACTTTACAAATCATTAGGTGATTATAAGTCTGGTATTAATACTGTAGGATTTACTTCTACTGGTACTTTGGGTATACAAAAGTTTGGCACTCAAGTAAAAAATACATTATCAGAAATTAGAGTTATTAATGGTGGAGAGGGATATGAAAATAGAAAAATTTATGTCGATCCATCAAATATTAGTCTAAAAAATAGAAAAAACTCAATAACTTTTAAAAATCATGGATTTAATAGTGGAGAGTTAGTATCATATACATATGAAACATCTGCTGTTACTGGTCTTTCTTCGGCAAATCAATATTATGTAACTAAAATTGACGATGATACTTTTAAAGTATCTGATGCTGGAATAGGTGGAACCATAAAAACAAATTATGATAGACAAAAATATGTCCGATTAGAATCTGGAGCAAGCGGATATCAAATTTTTAATTATCCAGATATTAGTCTTCAAGTAAATTATGGAGCGGTTGGATTAGGTAGCACGCAATTTAGAGGTTCAATCAGTGCTACACCTATCGTAAGAGGAAAAATTGTTTCTGCATTAGTATATGATCAAGGATCTGATTATGGATCTACTATTTTAAATTATAATAAAAAACCAACAATTGAAATAAAAAATGGAAAAGATTCTCAATTTATTCCCATTATTTCAAATGGCGGTATAGAAAGAGTATCTATTCAAAGTAAAGGTAGAGAATATTATTCAGTACCAGACATTATTGTCAGTGGAAATGGAACCGGAGCTGAGTTAAAACCAGTATTGGTCAATAATAAAATTGATAGTATTATTGTTGTTAATAGTGGTATAGGTTATTCAACATCAAATACAATAATTCAGGCAAAATCTGCAGGTAGTGGAGCATTACTTGATGCTAATATTCGTTCATTAAATGTAAATAATAATATTTTTTATAATGACGTTACAAGTACAGATGCTGAAGCAAATGAGATTATATCTTCTTCTTACAATAAACTTCAGTATTCTATTTGCGGATATGGAGATGTCATAAAAAATGAACTCGGAGATGTGGGAACAGACGCTTCTCCAGTTCATTCTCCAATTATTGGTTGGGCTTATGACGGTAATCCAATTTATGGTGCGTTTGGATATTCCAATCCAAAAGATATTAAATCAGATACTAAACGTTTGGTTTCAGGATATTCTAAGAGTTTAAGCAATATACCAAATAGACCTTCCGAATCTTCTACTGGTGAGGTTGGATTTTTTATAGAAGATTACAAGTTTACAAATATTGGTGATTTGGATGAATATAATGGTAGATATTGTGTAACACCCGAATTTCCCAATGGAACATATGCTTACTTTGCCACGGCAGTGGAAAATGCCGAAGGAGATAATGTAGGAGTATTTCCATACTTCATAGGAGATAGATATAGATCATCTTTTGTTAGTGAAAATAAAGATTTAAGTCAATCATTTGATTTTAATAATTCGAATTTAATTCGTAATACATTTCCGTATAAACTTTCTGCCGATAATGCTGAGAACGATTTTATTATTGAATCAAACGAAATTGTTAAGCAGAATATTAATGTAGAATCTGTTTCTAAGGGATCTATTGAAAATTTTAATATTATAAACTCAGGAGACAATTATAAAGTTGGCGATACTCTTCAATTTAACGAATCTGAAACAGGGGGTAGCGGTTTAATAGCACAAGTAGGTAGAATTGGTGGAAAACAAATTGAATCAATTGAAACAACGACTTTACCATACAATGATTCAATTTTTGTTTGGAACGATAAAGATAGTGTAAAGGTAAAAGTATCTCCAAGACATTCTTTAGATAATTTAGACTATGTAACTATTTCTGGATTTTCAACTACTTTGACAGAGTTGTTAGGAACACATCAAATAGGAGTAACATCTTATACGACTGTTCTCAATAAAGAAATTCCTGCTGCAGGAGTAGTAACTGATATTTACGTTTCAAGAATACCAAATAATGTTTCTATTGGAAGTAGTATTGAAATTGGATCAGATACTTTTACGTTATTGAATATTTTTAGAAATCAAGGTGTTTTAAGAGTTGATAGAGGGTCTGTCGGATCTGCTCATAGTGCATCTACAACAGTTAATTTTATTCCAGATTCATTTACAATTAGTAAGTCATTACAATATTTTGATTCAAAAGAAAACGACTTAGTATATCTCAACCCTAATCAATCTGTTGGTGTTGGAACAACAGCAGGAATTGGAGTTGCTGTAACTTACAATGTTGGCAACCAAACTAATAATATTATTTCCATACCTACTCAATCTATTTTCCTACCCGGACATCCATTTAAAACAAATCAACAAGTAACTTTAACAAAGCCTACAGGATCATCTTCTATTTCTGTAGCAAATACTTCTGCAAGTTCTCCATTTGATTTGCCAGATGGAGATTCTCAAAATGTTTATATTATAAAAAAATCTCCTGATCATATTGGAATCGTTACTGAAGTTGGTTTAACTACAACTACTAATGGGTTATTCTTTATTAATAATGGAGATAATAACTACAAATATTCTTTAGAATCTAATTTTACTCAAATAACTGCAGATATAAAAAGAATTAGATCTCAAGTTTCTGTTTCAACCTCTCATGGTCTTACAAATGGGGACTCTATTAATCTAAGTGTTCAACCAAATCTTAATGTTGGTATTGGGACTAGCACATCTGTTGCAATAACTTTAGATGTTACACATAACTTACCCAGCATAAGAACTTATTTTAATCCAGGTGTTAGTGTTGATACTAGTAATGATGAAATAACAATATCTTCGCATGGATATAAAACTGGTGATAAAGTATATTATTCTTATACAACCGGCGGAAGTATTGTTGATACTAATATTGGATCTTACTATATTTACAAAATTGATGATAACACATTTAAACTATGCGAAACCTACTTAGATTCTACCAAAAATCCCCCAATAGTTAGTTCATTAACTAGTAGTGGTGATTCTACAAGTAATTTCCGTTTAATATCTCCCCAAATAGAAGTAATAAAAGGAAATAATTTAGTTTTTGATACTTCAGACTCTAGTTTGTCTGGATATAACTTAAAGGTTTTTTATGATAATGAATTTAAAGATGAATTTATTTCTACCGGTTCAACAGATACTTTCAATGTAATTGCATCAGGAACTCCAGGAAGTGTAGGGTCTGCTTTAACAGTTTATCATGATGAGAATATTCCTACTAAACTTTATTATAACTTAGAGAAATCTGGATATATTAGCACTGCTGATAAAGAAATAAAAAATTATAATGAAATACTATTTGTTGATAGTGTTTATTCTGGAACATATAATATTTCCGGATCTGGAACAACAACCTTTAATATTGTATTAGATAAGGAACCAGAAAAAGTTTCATATGCAAAAACAGAGTGTGATGTATTAAAGTACACTACAAATTCATCATCTGCTTCAGGAAGTGTTTCTGACATCAGAACTATATCACCAGGATTGAATTATAAAAAGATTCCCGATTTTGTTAATATTGAATCTCAGTCAGGAACAGAAGCATATGTTGTTGTCAAATCAGATACTATAGGAAAGGTAAATCAAGTAAAAATTATTAATCAGGGATTTGAATATTCTTCTGATAAAACTTTAAGACCAGAAGCGTCTATTGATAAGTTAATAACATTAGATAATTCATATACTATCAGTTCTATTAATGTAACTAATGGAGGTAAAAATTACTTATCAACTCCAGATTTAATTGTTATTGATGGAGATACTGGTAAAGTTAATGATTCTGGGTTATTGCGTGCAAATCTTTCAGGAAACTCAATAATATCAGTTTCGAATGTTGTTTCATCAAAGGGATTAACTTCAAATACTATTGTTAGAGCAATCAATAATACAAATGGTATTGGAATTAATACTTTCTATGCATCATCTTCTGGTATTGTAACTTGTATTCTTACGACTCCAGCTACTGGTTTTGGTGAAGAACCATTCTCTACCGGAGACAAAATATTTGTAGAAGGTCTTGAAAAGAGCAGTTCTGATGGTGATGGATTTAATTCCTCAGATTATGGATATAATTTCTTTACAGTTTCTTCCTATACTAATAGCGGAGTTGGAGTAAATGCAGAACTTGAGTTTGATATTTCAGGTTTAACAACAAATCCAGGTATAGGGCAAACCGTACAAAATGTATATGCTTCGATAGTAAACTTTAATAATTATCCCAAGTTCAATGTTTCCTTAGACTATGCTCAATTTATTATTGGCGAATCTTTAGAAGTTAAAACTAATGTTGGGTTTGTTGAAGTGGATTTGAGAGTTTCCGAATCTAATAAAAACTCCATCAAAGTCAGTGGAGATTACAAAATTAAGAAAGATGATATTATAAGAGGAAGAGAATCTTATACTACAGCAACAATTAATACCATTAAAGAGTCTGTTGGTAGATTTGAAGTTGATTATTTTACCAGACAAGATATTGGATGGTCTGATGATATTGGAAAATTAAATCAAGATACTCAAGTCATTCCAAATAATGATTACTATCAAAATCTATCCTATACTGTAAAGAGTAGACAAAAATGGGAAGATATTGTAAGTCCAGTAAATAAACTTCTCCATACTAGTGGTCTTAAGAATTTTGCGGATACTGAGATAATTAAAAACGTTGAGAGTGGAATAACAACCTCCGTAAGTGCTTCAATAACATTAGTTGATTTGATAAATCAAAATAGAGTAGATACTATCAATAATTTTGATTTTGTTTATGATGTAGACACCATTACTGGTGGATCTAGATATTTAAAATTTAAAAATAAGAGACTATCCGATTACATATATTGCAAAACAAATAGAGTTTTACAAATTGATGATATAAGTAACTTATTTGCAAATAGTGAACAGTCACAGGAATTATCTTCAGCGGTTGATGACTTACAAACATCAAGAAAGTATAATAGATATTTAATTCAAATTACTAGTGATGATTACTCTGAAGTTCAATTTGATGAAATTATTGTCCTAAATGATGATGATGGAAATACATTTACCTTTGAAAAAGGTTCTATATCTAATGTTGGATTAACAACATCGGATCACACTAAAATAGGTGATATTTCTATTGAAGATAAGAATGACATAAAAGTTTTAAAATTTAGTCCAAATAATCCTTACAGCACTGATTATAATATTAAATATTTGAATTCATATTTTACAAGTTTTTCTTCTGGTATCGGAACAGAGTCATTTGGATTTATTGATTTAACATCTTCGGCAAAGATTGTTGGATCTGGAAATACCTCCACATTAATTGGAATTTCAACTTCTAAAATTGAATCAATACATTCACAAATTCATATTATTGATAACACAAACAATAATATGAATTATGTTGAATTGTTTGTTGATCATGATGGTACAAATACTAATATTTCCGAACTTTATTTTGATACTAATGAAGATGAATTAAGTTCCAACTTTATTGGTTCTTTTGGAGCTTCAATAAGTGGTGGAATTTTAAGTATTGAATATACAAATACAACTGACAACTCAATCATAGTTAGATCTAGAAATGTTGGATTCGGAACTACGGCATCTGGAATTGGTACATATAGATTCAAATCTACTGGTCAACCAGATGAGTCTGAAAAAACAGTTATCTATGATGCATTATATTCAAATATTTCCGCTGCCTCTACAATTAAATCATTTGATGTAAATACATTTACCTCCCTCAAATCAACCGTAAAGGTTGGTGTTGGAACTACAAGTGCATTACACCAAGTGATGTTAATTTCGGATAGAACCAATGTTGTTACTATCCAACACCCATTTTTATCAATAGGAAGCACAAGCGGAATAGGGACATTCGGTGGAGATATAACTGGATCAGTAGTATCTCTAAAGTTTTATCCAGATCCAGAATTTTCTGGAAATCTTGAAATTTTAACATATAACGAACTATTTTATTCAGAAATAGATCAGATAAATGTTCCAAACACATTACAATACAATAATAATGCAGAGTCTGTCAATGTAAATCAATACCTTTCGGGTTTGGATAGAACTATTTTTGATTTAAATTATCAAAATACTCCAATCTTTACAAAATCCTTTGATCCAAACAATGCTTCTCAATTGAATTTGTCTACAGGAGAGTTTAATATACCGAATCATTTCTTCCAAACAAATGAAGAATTGATTTATAGACCAAAATCAACTTTTGTTGGTGTAGGTTCAACACCTATGCAGTATGAATCTGCAACTGGAATAGGGTCATTGCCATCAAGAGTATTTGCTATTAAATCCAACAATAATACATTTAGCATCTCAACAGAAAGAGCAGGAACAGCGGTTACTTTTGTTTCTCCTGGTGAGGGCAATGCTCATGAGTTTGAAATGGTAAAGAAAAATGAAAAAGTAATTATTTCTATTGACAATGTTGTTCAACCTCCATTATCATATTCATTGTTACAATACAATGTAGATAATAATGGTAATAATATTGGATTTACTACCAATATTATTCCTCTGAGTGGAATTTCATCAATTGTTCCTAATGACGTTTTAAAAATTGGTGATGAGTACATGAAAGTATCTAATGTTGGTTTTGGAACCTCAATCTCAGGACCAATATCATTTGGAGGAACTTTCCCACTTGTTCAAGTTGAGAGAGAGTTTGTTGGTACTTCTGCCTCAACATATTCTGACGCAACAACGGTTTCTCTGTATAGAGGTGCGTTTAATATTGCAGGAAACAAAATTCACTTTACAGCACCTCCTACTGGAGTTTTGGAAAATAGATCTGAAGAAGATGATAATAATCTTCCAGATGCAAGATCTTCTTTTGGAGGCAGAGTCTTCTTAAAACAAGATTATACTACAAATAAAATTTATGACAATATTTCAGAAAACTTTACTGGAATTGGACAAACATATCAACTGACAGTTGGTGGAATTAATACAACTGGATTGGGTTCTACGGGAGGAAGTGGAATTGTATTAATTAATGGTATTTTCCAATCTCCAACAACAGAAAATAATCCATCAAATAATTTCTTAATAGAAGAAGATACCGTTGCCGGTATTAGTTCTATTGTATTCTCAGGAATAACTTCAACAGATGGCTCTAAAATAATTTCTGAGTCTGATGTCAACCAGAATCAACTTCCTAGAGGTGGCATGATTGTCTCTCTTGGTTCTACTCCTGGTTTGGGTTATGCACCTCTTGTAGGAGCTTCTGTAACGGCTATAATTGCCGGAGGATCAATTACTTCTATTGGTATCGGTACAACTGGAAATTGGGGATCTGGATATAGAGAACCCGTTTCTATTGCAATTACAGATTCTAGTGGTGGTTCAGGAGCAGATATTAGTGTTATTGTTGGAGCAGGTGGAACACTATCATTTAATGTTTCTAATGGTGGAAGCGGATATGATGAATCTACGACAATAGTTGAATTACCTTCTCCATCTTATGAAAATTTATCAGTTATTGGAGTTTCTAGACTTGGTATTGGAACAACAACAGAAACTGGAACCGGATTGTTGTTGAATATTGAAATTGGAGCAAGTCAAACTACAGGCATTGGTTCAACATTGTTCCAGGTAAGCGAATTTAGCGTTGTTAGAAGTGGTTATGGATTTAAACCTGGAGATGTTATCACTGCTGTAGGTCTTGTGACTGATTATGGGTTGTCAGAACCACTGGAGCAATTCCAATTAACTGTCTTAGATACCTTTACAGATCAATTCTCTTCATGGGAATTTGGAACATTAGATTACATCGATTCTATAAAACAGTATCAGGATGGGATTCAAAAGAGATTCTCATTGTTCTATAATAATCAATTACTGAGTTTCGAAAAAAATACATCAAATGATGATTCCCAATTCATTGATATGGATTCCTTGTTAATAATTTTTATTAATGGAATTCTTCAACAACCAAAAGAATCATATCAGTTTGAAGGAGGAACATCATTTGTATTTACAGATGCTCCAAAACCAGAAGATGATGTTGCAATTTATTTCTATAGAGGAAGTTACTCAGACAGTTTCATCGTAGATGAAGAAGAAACTATAAAGATTGGGGATAGTGTTCAAGTATTTGATAACATTAATATTGAGGACACTAAGACTCAAGAAATTAGAACAGTTTCAGACATTGCATATTCTGATAAAATTCAGACAAATCTTTATAGGGGAGTTGGAATTGATGAAGTAAATGACAAACCACTATATTGGACTAAACAAAAAGTAGATAAAATTATTGATGGATACCCGGTTTACAAAACAAGAAATTCGATCGAACCTCAGGTGTATCCTACTGCTAAGATTATTAAGGATGTAACAACAACAGATTCCACCATATTTGTAGACAATTCCCAGTTCTTTGAATATGATACTCCAACATCATTTGATGGGTTAATCGTTTCCGGAGTATCTGATCCAGTATCAGCTGCGGTAACAGCAGTCGTTTCTGCTGCGGGAACTATTCAATCACTTTCAATAGAAAGTGGCGGAAGCGGTTATACTGGTTCTTCAGTTGTTGCTAAGATATCTGCCCCACAAAGAGTTGGTGTTGGTATTGGAACAACTGCTACTGCTACTATTACTGTCTCAAATGGTTCCCTAACTACTCCAGTAACTATTACAAATCCTGGTTTTGGATATACTCAAACAAAACCACCACAAGTTATCATTGCTCTCCCAGAAATAGTTTCTGAAGAGATAACAAATATTCAAACTGTTCAGGGAGCAGATGGAAATATTACTGGTATTGGAACAACAGTTGGAATTGGAACAGATTTGGCATTATATTTTAATATAACTACTGGCGATTTGCAAACTGGATATTACATTTATGTTTCAGATACTATTGTTGGAAATGGAGTAACCTCTATTATCGATACTGATGATGATATAGTTGGCATTGGAACAACATGTGTAGATAACATCTATCGAATTAGTGGATTGGATGCAGGAGCGGGTATTGTTACTTGCAATATACATTCTCAAACAAATGTTGTTGGAATAGCAACCACTACTGGAAACTATGTTGGAAAATTCTCTTGGGGAAGATTATCCAACTTAACTAGAGGAGCATCTCCAATATCAATAGGAGTTTCTGCATATGAAGTTTCTTCAGGATTGACAACATTCCCAACAATTCAAAGAAGAGGAGAAGGATTAAGAAACATAGGTCCTATTTCATAATATAAATATAGAAAAAACAATATTCACATGCCTGCTCTTGTAACGGATCAATTTAGAATATTAAATACCACAAGTTTTGTAGATTCTGTCAATGATTCTTCAAATTCATATTATGTTTTTGTTGGATTAACAAATCCAACATCTAGTGGGTATGGTAGAGATAGTAACTGGGATACAACAACTCCAAATCCAGTTGATAATATTGATAGATTAAATCATTATGAATCTACGATGCTTTTTGGAAAAAAAATTACGACTGCCAATATTAGAAGAGTAATACGGAGAATTAATTGGACTTCGGGACTAACTTATGAGATGTATAGGTCAGATTATAGTATTCTTAATCCATCTCCAATCTCTAACTCTTTGAGACTATATGATGCTGATTATTATGTGGTTAATTCCGATTATAGGGTTTATATTTGTATTGATAATGGATCATCTGGAATAAGCACAAATGGTACTGCATCTACAGTAGAGCCATCTTTTACTGATTTGGAACCAACCAAATTGAGTGATGGATATACTTGGAAATATTTGTATTCTATTTCTCCAAGTGATATTGTAAAGTTTGATACTACAGAATATATTACAGTTCCAAATAATTGGGATACATCAACAGATCCTCAAATCTCAGCAATTAGAACAAATGGCAATTCTGATGTAAATGAAAATCAAATTAAAAAAGTTTACATCCAAAATCAAGGAAAGGGATATTCCATAAGTGATGGCGATACAGCAAAAATAGTTGGCGATGGAACTGGTGGAGAAGTTTCTTTAAGTGTTGATAATAATAAAATTACTAATGTTACAGTAATTTCTGGTGGAAGGGGATATACTTATGGAATGATAAATTTGGGAACAGATCCAAATAATCTGCCAGAAATTAATGCAGAATTAATCCCAATTATCCCTCCGTCAAAAGGGCATGGTTTTGATATCTATGAGGAACTTGGAGCAGATAAAGTTTTAATTTATGCAAGATTTGATGACTCGACAAAAGATTTTCCAATAGATACTAAATTTGCTCAAATTGGAATTGTTAAGAATCCAACAGTTTTCGATTCAACGGGCATTAATACTACAGTTTACTCTACCAATGAGTTTTCTGCACTCTATGCTATGAAGGTTAATGTTTCTAGTGGTTCGCTGTCTCCCGGAGACAAAATACAACAAACTTCTGATGGGAAAACTGCCTTAGCATATGTTGCTTCGTATGATATTTTGGATGAACAAGGAAATACTGCAGTAATTAAATATTATCAAGATAGATCACTATTTTATAATCAATCTACCTATGGTCATATAGATTTTACTAATATTGGAACTTATTATGATACTAATGGGACTATTTTAAAGTTTAAAGGTGATTCTGGCAACATCACAAAAACTGGGGGAGGATTCAGTGGAACTATTGACACCGGATTTGGAGGAATAACTACAACTATCTCAAATAAAGTTATTAATTTGGGAGTAGTGTTTAATGGAGGTCTTGCTAATCCCGAGATAAATAGTAAGTCTGGAGATGTAATTTATATTGACAATAGAAAAACTGTTGAAAGAAACAGTAGACAAAAAGAAGACGTTAAAATTATCCTGGAATTTTAAAAAATGGCTCAAAAAACTAATTTAAATGTAAGTCCATATTATGATGACTTTTTAGAATCCGGTGTAGGTGCTAAAGATAAAAATTACTATAAAGTATTATTCAATCCAGGAAAGCCAATACAAGCTCGTGAATTAAATACTTTACAATCTATATTGCAAGACCAAGTAGAGAAATTTGGAAGTCACGTCTTTAAAGAAGGTTCGCTAGTTATTCCAGGTAGTACAACCTTTGACAATAATTTATATGCAGTTAAGTTAAACTTAACTCAATTCGGAGTTAGCATATCTACTTATTTGTCTCAACTTGTTGGGAAAACAATTGTTGGACAAAATTCTGGAGTTAGTGCATCAGTGCAACTTGCACAACTTCCAAATTCTGAAGTAGAATATCCAACCTTATACGTTAAATATCTTAATTCTGATTCAAATTATGAGTTCAATCCTTTTCAGGATAATGAACCTCTTTCGGCGTCTGAAAATATTACATATTCAACTACAACAATTAACGCTGATACAACTTTTGCGACAACTATTTCTTCTGATGCAACAAAAATTGGTTCTTCAGCGTCAATTAATGAGGGAGTTTATTTTGTTAGAGGGGCATTCGTTAGAGTTCCAAAGCAGACTATAATTTTAGATTATTATACAAATAGTCCTTCATATAGGGTCGGTTTACAAGTCAATGAAGAAATTATAACTGCTAAGGACGACTCATCTCTTTATGATAATGCAAAGGGATTTACAAATTTTGCTGCTCCTGGAGCAGATAGATTTAAGATATCTTTAGTTCTTACAAAGAAATTGTTGTCAGATACTAATGATACTGATTTCATTGAGATTTTACGAGTTAAAGATGGTGCAATCAAAAAGTTAGATATTAAATCTAACTATAACATAATTAAAGATTATTTGGCACAAAGAACATATGATGAATCTGGAGATTATACAACAACCCCATTTGAAATAAAAATAAAAAATTCTTTAAATGATAGATTAGGTAATGATGGTGTCTTCTTTGATACTGAAAAAACAGATAAAGGCAATATCCCATCGGATAATTTATTGAGTATTAAATTATCTCCAGGCAAAGCTTATGTTAGAGGATATGATATAGAAAAAACTGGTATAGAAATCATTGATGTTGAGAAGCCAAGAACCACGGAAACGGTCTCTATTTCAAATGTTCCATTTGAAATGGGTAACCTGTTAAGAGTAAACAATGTAACAGGATCTCCAAAACAAAATAATGTCGTATATCTCCAATCAGAAAGAAAGAATAGTACTGAGACCGCAGCAGGAGTTACTATTGGAGATGCTCAGGTATATACATTCAATTTAACAGATGCTGCATATCAGAATCCATCCACTAATTGGGATTTGTATCTATATGATGTACAAACATATACAGAGTTAACTTTAAATCAAAGCGTTAGTTCAACAGATGTTCCCCAGTCATCTTACATAAAAGGTAAGAGTAGTGGAGCGAGTGGATATGCAGTTTCCGCTGGGTCTGACACTGAGATTATACAAATTAAACAAACCTCAGGAACTTTTTCTGCTGGTGAGAAGATTTTAATTAATGGTTCAGAATTGGTTTCTAGAACTATTAAGACTGTCAGATCTTATCAAACTTCGGATATTAAATCTGTTCATCAATCAACTTCAATCTCTGGGTTTCAAACCGCATTCTTAGCAGATACTCAACTCGATAGAATATCGAGACCAGGTATCATTAAAATTACTACAGGAGGAACTGCAACTATTGGATCCCCTGCTTCATTCAGTGGAATTAAAACTGGGGATATTATCAGATATCAAATAGATGATAGTACTGAAACATATAATAAGGTATCTTCCATTGATCCATCACTACTTTCAATGGAATTAAGCGAGATTGCTAATGTCAGTGGTGTTTGCAGTGGAACTTATCCAGGAAGTAATTTCTCTGGTTCTTATTCTTTAGGTGTTCCAAAAATTAGAAACGAGGAAGATGGATATCTGTATGCCCAAATTGAAGATTCAAATGTATCTTCAGTAAATTTAAGTTCTTCTGTAATTTCATTTACGGCAGACTCTAATACAACTTTTACTCCTTCATCAGGAACTCTAACCGTAAATAGAGGCAACTTCACATTAGGTGTAAACTCAATAACCGCTCAGTTTGAGCAATTTGATGAAGAAAGATATTCTATTTCATATAGTGATGGAACAATTGATGATTTAACTCCAGACAAATTTAGTTTAAGTAATAATGAAGTAACTTTTACTGGTCTTGACAATAAAGAAATTTCTAATATAAAAGCAACTTTTGTAAAGAACGGTATTCAGAGTAAGGCAAAGCAGTATAATAGAAGCAAAATAGTTAATGTAGTTCTTTCTAAAAATCCACAATCTGGTTCTAGTGCTAATAGTTCAATTAATGATGGTCTGACTTACAATAATCAGGCATATGGTTTAAGAGTTCAAGATGATGAAATAAGTTTAAATTATCCAGATGTAGGAAAAGTTTTAGCAGTTCTTGAATCTTTAGATAATAATTTGCCAGTATTGGATCAAATAACATTTAGTTCTTTGGCAAATGTAGATACAAATGCAATTATCGGAGAAAATATTATTGGGAGGTCAACCAATACTGTCGCCAGAGTGGTAACAAAGACTTCTACAGATACTCTTGGTATCGTATATTTGAATAATAATAGATTTTCTACAAATGAATCTGTAATATTTGAAGATTCTAATATTAAAACAGAAATACAAACAATTGTATCTGGACAATATAGAAATATTACCGATAAATTTGCATTAAATAAAGGTCAAAATGATCAATTCTACGATTATTCTCGTCTTGTAAGAAAGAGAGGTCAAGATTCTCCATCAAGAAAACTTTCAATTATATTTGATTATTATTCGATTCCTTCTGGAGATACTGGAGATTTATTCACAGTAAATAGTTATTCGCAAGAAAGATTTTTATCAGATATTCCTAATATTGGAAGATCTGCTGTAAGAGCGTCTGACACACTCGACTTTAGACCAAGAGTATCTCCATTTACAGGAACAACAAGTTCTCCTTTCTATGGAACTCCAAATAGATTTGCTAACTCTCTGAACTTTATAGTTTCGCCAAACGAAAGTGCTTTAATTGGATATGACTTTTATTTACCAAGAATCGATAGATTGTTCTTAGATAAGACTGGAACACTCAATATTGTTAAGGGAATTCCTTCAGTAAATCCAAAACCACCAGCAAGTCTAGATGATGCAATGGAACTTGCAAGCATCAGATTACCAGCATATCTTTATGATACAAATGATGTTGAAATAACATTAGTTGATAACAAAAGATATACTATGCGTGATATTGGAAAAATCGAAGATCGTGTAGAAACTCTTGAGAGAGTTACTTCATTATCATTGTTAGAGTTAAATACAAAAACTTTACAGATCAGAGATGCTCAGGGTCTTGATAGATTCAAGAGTGGATTTTTTGTAGATGATTTTAAGAATTATGACTTGATAAATGTTGGCGTTTCTGATATAGAAATTAATTCTGAAAATAATGAGTTAACAACTCCATTGACTAGAAATAGTCTTGAAATGAAGCTTGTCACTCAAGAAAATATTTCTGATGAAAACTTAGATTATGCCAATAATTACACCTTAATTGACAATAACGTACAAAAAACAGGAGAAGCAGTTACTTTAAAATATGAAAGCGTTGACTGGATAAGTCAAAATTTTGCAACTAAAGTGGAAAATGTCAATCCTTTCCATGTCATCCTTTATACAGGAAATATCAAATTAAGTCCCGAAAGAGATAGTTGGGTTAGACCAATCAGACTTGCCGATCAAATTATTAGTCGAACTAATACATTTTTTGGAGGTTCATGGGGAGTTAGTACATTCCAGTGGGGATTTGATCGAGTAGTTGCTTCTGGAAGTGAAACTTACATGAGATCCAGAAATACAGGATTCTCTGTTGTTAATCTAAAACCATTAACAAGGTATTATCAATTTTTGGATGGAAATAGTGGAGTTGATTACATTCCCAAATTAATCGAAATCGCAACAGATTCTACTTTAGAAAACTATGGTGCATCTGGAGCATTTACTGTAGGAGAAACTGTAGTTGGTTCTTTTGATGGACAAAGATTAATAACTTTTAGAGTTGCACAATCGAATCATAAAGAAGGACCATTTAACAATCCATCTATAAAATATACTACAAATCCATATTCAACAAATGAAAATATTCCTGAAGCGTATAGTGCATCATCAAAAACTTTAAATGTTGATATTGCCGGTCTATCTGCTCAAGCACAAGGTTTATATAATGGATATCTTGTACAGGGTATGCAATTAGTTGGACAAACTAGTGGAACCGTAGCTTATGTAAAGAATCTAAGATTAATTAGTGATATAAATGGATTCTTATCCGGTTCATTCTATTTGAAAAATCCTCTTACAAGTCCACCACCATCAGTTAGAATTGAAACCGGATCCAAAGTTTATAAATTAACATCTAGTCCCACAAATGAAACTCCTCTTCCAGGAAGTAAATTAATTTCTTCTGGAGAATCCTTGTATACTTCTACAGGAATTTGGCAAGCATGGCAAAGACTTACAATAAGAACTACGAATATAAGCATTCGTGTTGATTACAGCGATCCTTTGGCACAATCATTTACCGTTGGTGGGAGTATCGAAGATGTTCAAGCACCAAATATTGCAATCAGAAGTGATGATGCATATGGAGCCTATTTAACAGCAGTTGATGTATTCTTTGGAAATAAAGATTCAGGAAATGCTACAGTCAGTCTTGAAATAAGAAAGGTTGAACTTGGGACACCAACAAACAATAGAATTGGAAATAGGGTAACTTTAAATCCTGATCAAGTATTTACATCTAGAGATGCTTCTATCCCAACAACCTTTACTTTTGATTATCCAATTCCTCTCGAACCAAATTCAGAATATGCATTAGTTCTTCTTGCACCGCAATCAGACCAATATGAAGTTTGGATTGCTGAAATGGGAGAAAAAACTATTGAAACCAGAGATCTTCCCGATTCTCAGGCAATTAAATATGGAAGACAGTTTGCTATCGGAAGTCTTTTCAAGTCCCAAAATGGATCTATATGGACTGCAAATCAATATCAAGATATGAAGTTTAAACTTCATAAAGCAAACTTCACTTCATCAAGCGGCAGCGTATTATTCCACAATCCATCTTTAGATGTAAGTAATGGATATATTCAATCTCTCAATTCAAATCCACTGACTATTGTTCCAAGAGAGGTTAAACTTGGCATTACTACTTTAACAGATGATTCTCTTATTGGTATTCTCACAGAAGGAAGAAAAATTTCAACACAATTGAGACCATATACTTATGGAACTATTGTTGGAACAGGTGCTTCCGTAGTTACTGTTGGAATTACTACAGGTGGATTTAATTATGTAACTGATAGCGACAATGAGTGCTCTACTTTTGCAATTACTGGAAACGGAAGCGGTCTTACCTTAGATGTTGAAGCAAATGCAGGAATTATTAACAGCGTAACTCCAGTAAATTATGGGAGCGGATATAATGTTGGCGATGTTGTTGGCATTGTAACTTCTGATATGTCTTCCGGTACTGGTAGAGATGCTCAAATAACAATTACTGGAATTGGAACAGGAGCAAATACTTTATTCGTATCAAATGTTCAGGGAGACTCTTTTGCTGGAGCGGCTGCAACTTTAACATACTATGATAATAGCGGAGTAGTACAAGTTGCCACAGCAACAACTGTAAATACATCAACACCTACCGGTGGAATTTATTCTGGAAATTATTTCAAAGTTGACCATTATCATCATGGAATGTATTCAGATTTAAATAAAGTAGTTATTTCGAATGTCATTAGTGACATTAAACCAACAACATTGGCAAACCGATTAACAACTAGCGAAACTTCTATACTCGTTGCTTCTGCAAGTGATTTTGAAACTTTTGAAGGTTTGGTAGTTGATGGCAACAATCCAGGATATTTGAAAATTAAAGATGAAATTATTAAGTATACATCAGTTGTTGATAATACAATTTCAGGTTTGACAAGAGGTATAGATTCAACTATTCAACTAGATTATGATTTGGGCACTAAAGTATATAAGTATGAGATTGGTGGGGTTTCGTTGAGAAGAATTAATACTGAGCATTCTATTAGTTCTAATAGCAATGATATTGATAGTTATTATGTCGTATTTGATAGATCTAACTTCGATTCAAATACAATTAATAGAAATTCGGATCAAGATAGTGCTCCTCAATCCTCTGGATCACCATTACTTTCTTTCAATAAATCATTGGTTTGTGGAGAAAGTAATGTAACCGCAACAGAAAATATACAATTCAATGCAATTAATCCCCATATCGACTTAATTAATCCAAATTCGCAAACTTCAGTAACTGCTCAAATTAGAACAGTAAGTGGAACTAGTGTTGGAGGAAATGAGACCTCATTTGTTGATCAAGGATATGAATCTGTTGAAATTGGATCAGAAAATAGATTATCTTCAACCAGAATAGTCTGTTCGGATGTAAATGAAACTACATATTTAAGTAATTTATTGAGAAATAAATCATTCACATTAAAAGTTGACTTACAATCAAATAATCCAAATTTATCTCCAATTGTTTTCTGGGATAATTCTTCTATAGAATTTATCAGTAATCGTCTAAACAAACCAATTTCAAGTTATCCAAGTGATAATAGAGTGAATTCAATTTCCAATGATCCACACTCTGCAGTATATGTCTCAAATACTGTTAGACTTGCAAATCCAGCAACATCTCTTAGAGTATATTTAAGTGCTTATCGTCATTCATCTGCTGATTTTAGAGTTCTTTATAGTTTAATTAAACCAGATTCTAGTGAAGTTTCACAATCATTTGAATTGTTCCCAGGATATGACAATCTAACTTTAGATAATGATACGGATGGATTCTTAGATGTTGTCGATCCATCAAAAAATAGCGGATTGCAAGATCGTCGTATTCCTGCTAGTTTGGAAGATGAATTTAGAGAATATGAGTATAGCATAAATGACCTTGACAGTTTTGTTGGATATACAATTAAAATTGTAATGTCCGGAACAGATCAGGCACATGCACCAAGATTTAAGGACCTCAGGAGCATAGCATTAGCATGATACCAGTAAAAGGGCATCCAAATTTATATCGGGATGAAAAATCCGGAGCCATTATAAATTGTGACAGTCAATCCTACAATCAATACATTATTTCATCAAATAATAGAGAAACTCAAAAAAGAGAAATTGAAAAAATGAAAAGTGATATTGAAGAAATTAAAACATTACTAAAGGAGTTGGTAAATGAATCCAAATGATATTGAATTGGAAACTATGGCAAAAATGTTTGCATATGAAAAAGAATCTAGAATGATTGATGAAATTGAAAATATTGAAGATTTAAAAAATATTGCAAAGTCCTATATCAAACTTTATTTGAAGCAGCAAGAGGTTTTAAAATCTTTACCAACTATTGGAAATATAAATACCTAAAGATATATTCTTTTTTAAATAATGGCAGTATATGTATCCAATATAGTAATTGAGCAAGGTTTCGATTTTGATACTTCTTTCCAATTAGAGGATACTAGAACAAATTCTTTTCTGGATCTTAATAATTATACTACCGAAGGTCAATTGAGAAAGCATCCTGGCAGCTCTACCGCAGTTTCATTTGCCACGACTGTTACTAATCCAGATACTGGTATTATTTCAATATCACTGACTGCTGCCCAAACTATTTTGATAAAACCTGGAAGATATAATTATGATATAAAAGTGGCGGCAGATGGAAAAGAATACAAAGCTATAGAAGGTTCCGCACTCGTTAGAGCAGGAGTAACAAGGTAAAATGCCTAATATAAACGATAGAATTGGATCTCAAAATGTAATTCGTGTTTTATCTAATGCTTCAGCGCCACCAACAAGATTAATTAATCTTACTGATGTAGATTCTACTATAAGAGATGATGGTGTCATTCTAGTTTGGGATCTTGGCACTGAAAAATTTATAACCACTAGTGTTATTGATAGCGCTATTTTTGGCGCAAGTAGTCTTGTTTCTTTTACTAATACTACGGATTCTTCACTTATAACAAATGGTGCTCTTGTTATAAGTGGTGGTGTTGGTATTGGCAAAAATTTAAACATAGGTGGAGGTGTTTCGATAACTGGATTATCAACGTTTGCATCTAATTTGGATATTAATGCATCGGTTGATATTCTTTCCAATCTAGACGTTGGTGGAAATATAGTAATAACAGGATTATCGACATTTGCATCTAATCTGGATATTAATGCTGCGGTCGATATTCTTACTACATTAGATGTAACAGGAAAAATAACTGGAAGTGGTCTTTTTGAATCTAAAGGAACAACCACACTAGCATCAAATGGTGGCATAACAACTACTGGTGGTGATTTATATGTTGATAATGATCTTTATGTTGGTAGAAATGTAAATGTTGTTGGAGTTTCCACATTTATTGGAAATGTAACATTTAAGGGAGGAACCATTGGTATTGGAGACTCCACTAGTGATGATATTGATATTGGTGGCGAATTTATATCCAATTTGGTTCCAAATGATGATAACACCTATGATATTGGTATCTCTACTCAAAGGTGGAGAACTGGACGTTTTTCTGGACTAGTAACAACTACAGATCTATATGTTTCTGGCATCAGTACCTTAGGAGTTACTACACTTACTGATGTAACTGCACAACAACTCAATGTTTCTGGCATCAGTACTTTAGGAATTACTACTGCTACTGATTTAACAGTACAACAACTCAATGTAAGTGGTATCAGTACTTTAGGAGTTACTACACTTACTGATGTAACTGCACAACAACTTTATATATCAGGTCTTTCAACATTTAAAAATAATGTAAGTATCACAGGATTTGTAACAGTAACTGAAGGTTTATATTATGATAGTGATAATTATACAGGTCCAAATGGCATTGCATATTTTGATGATACAGGAAAACTTATAGGAGCAGCAGCAACTACAACAGGAATAACAACGAGTAATTTTATTCTTACAACAGATGCTGTAGGAATACCTACATGGACATCAGTAATTGACGGAGGATGGTATTGATGGCTCAACCAAGCACTAGACAAGGATTAATCGATTATTGTTTAAGGAGATTAGGATCTCCTGTGTTAGAAATAAATGTTGATGATGATCAAATTGATGATTTAGTAGATGACGCCCTTCAACTTTTTCATGAGAGGCATTTTGATGGTGTAGAAAGAATGTATTTGAAATACAAAATATCTCAAGATGACCTAGATAGGGGAAAAGCATCAGGGACAACTGGAGTTGGAATAGCAACAACCATAGGAACATCAACAAGTATTCCGGGTTATGGATCCACATCATTCAATTTTTATGAAACTTCTAATTTTATTCAAATACCAGATTCTGTAATTGGTATAGAAAAAGTATTTAAATTTGATACTAGCAGCATTTCTGGAGGAATGTTTAGCATCAAATATCAATTATTTTTAAATGATTTATATTATTTTAATTCAGTTGAACTTTTGCAGTATGCAATGACTAAATCGTATTTGGAAGACATAGATTATTTACTGACAACAGATAAGCAATTAAGATTTAACAAAAGACAGAATAGATTGTATTTGGACATTGATTGGGGATCTCAATCTTTAGACAATTTTTTAGTTATTGATTGCTATAGAATTTTAAATCCCAATGATTTCACAAGAGTTTATAATGATAGTTTTGTTAAAAGATATCTTACTGCATTGATAAAGCGCCAGTGGGGACAAAATTTAATTAAATTCCGTGGTGTAAAACTTCCTGGAGGAATCGAACTTAATGGAAGAGAATTATATGATGATGCAGAAAAAGAAATCGCCTCCATTTTACAGAGAATGTCGATGGATTATGAACTTCCACCTTATGACTTTATCGGATAATCATGGCACTAAATCCATTTTTCTTACAAGGTTCTCAAAGTGAGCAATACCTTATACAAGATCTTATAAATGAACAATTAAGAATGTATGGCATAGAAGTATACTATTTGCCAAGAAAAATATTTACAACTGACAATATTATCAGAGAAATACAATCATCAAAATTTGATGATACTTTTTTGATAGAAGCATATCTGAACAATTATGAAGGATATGCTCCAGGAAGTGATATAATGACTAAATTTGGATTATCTCTAAAAAATGAGATTAGTATTACAATCTCAAGAGAACGTTATGAAGAATTTATTGCACCTTTCTTAGAAGGTATATCTTCCGGAGTCCGTGAAGGTAGAATTACTGGATTTGATTTTGCTGACTTGATTACAAGACCAAAAGAAGGAGATTTAATATATTTTCCATTAGGTGAAAGATTATTTGAAATTAAAAGAGTAGAATCGGAAAAACCATTTTATCAACTTGGTAAGAATTATGTCTATGAATTAAATTGTGAATTATATGAATATGAAAATGAACTTATCGATACTGCAATAGATGAAATTGACAACACTGTGGAGGATGAAGGTTATATTACGACTTTGGTCTTAGTAAATGGAGGAACAAATGCAACTGCAACTGCTGGTATTGGAAGTGGTTATATTAGGGAAATATTCTTAAATAATGATGGTTATGGATATACCTCGGCACCGACTGTTACATTATCACCTCCTCCTTCAGGAACTAGAGCTACGGCAGTTGCTACTGTTACTTCAGTTGCCGGTCTCAAATCTATAGATAGAATTTTATTAACTCATGCTGGATCTGGTTATGTAGAACCGCCAACAATAACCATAACAGGGGGAGGTGGAACTGGTGCAGCTGCAACTTGTTCGGTTGAACCAATAAGAAAAGGCGTTGTTTCTTTCAATATTACAAATGCTGGAGATGGATATTATACAAAACCAAACATAATAATTTCCGAGCCAACAGGATCTGGAATTACGGCAACTGCTACCGCAGAATCCATAATTTCTTCTGGTTCCATTTCTCAAATAGTCATTACAAATCCTGGTATTGGTTATACTGAAAATCCAACAGTCACGGTTGCAGGATTATCTACAACAGGAATTGGTACATTTATCTATAATGAAGTAGTAACTGGAGAAACTTCTGGTACAACAGCTAGAGTTAGAGATTATAGAACAACAGTTCCAGTTTTACCTGGAGAAGTTGCCATTACCAATTTACGAGTTGCAATAAATAGTGGTAAGTTTTCTGCTGGAGAGGTTGTTGCAGGTTCAATTTCTTCTGCAAGATATATCGTCGAGTCTTATTCAACAGACAGTTATGATGATCCATATGATGCAAATAAAGAAATAGAAGATGAAGCGGATTCTATTTTAGATTTTACAGAATCTAATCCATTCGGAGATTATTAATGTTAGGGACTTATTTTTATCACGAAATTATTAGAAAGACCATAGTTGGATTTGGTACTCTTTTTAATAACATTTACATTCGTCATGAGAAAAAAGATGGATCAACTCTTGATGAAACAAAAGTTGCTTTGTCTTATGGTCCAATGCAGAAGTTCCTTGCCAAAATAGAAGAGCAGGCACAATTAACAAAATCAATTGCTACTACTCTTCCTAGAATGTCATTTGAAATGACATCTATTCAATATGACCCTACAAGAAAGTCGAGTGTAACTCAAACATTTAAAGCTTCTGATGGAAGTAACTTGAAAAAAGTTTACATGCCAGTACCATATAATATTGGATTCGAATTGAGTATTTTTACAAAATTGAATGATGATGCTCTACAAATAGTTGAGCAGATACTTCCGTTTTTTCAACCATCATTTAATTTAACGGTTGATTTAGTTAGTTCTATAGGAGAGAAAAAAGATATTCCGATAATACTTGATAATATATCATTCCAAGATAATTATGAAGGAAATTTTTCTACAAGAAGAGCACTTATTTACACCTTAAACTTTACTGCGAAAACATATCTATTTGGACCAATTGCAGAGAGTACGGATGGTCTCATTCGTAAGGTTCAGGTTGATTATTATACTGGAACGGATACAAATACGGCAAAAAGAGAGATGAGATATACTGCCGTTCCTGATCCAATTGATGCGGAACCAGCAGATGATTTTGGATTTAGTGAAACAATAGAGATGTTGTTTGATTCTAAGGAATATAGTCCAACTCAACAAAAAGATATATGAGGTTCTGATATATGAATAGCAGTTATGATGGTCTTGATAAGGCATTGAATACTCAAAGTAGTATTATAGAAACTACCGCGAAAGAAATAGAGATTGCTAAGACTAATAGTAATGATGTGCAAAAAGATTATGAATACACTAGAGCCAACCTCTATTCGCTCATAGAGAAGGGTCAAGAGGCAATTAATGGCATTATGGAACTCGCAGGGGAAGGAGCAAGCCCAAGGGCATATGAGGTTGCTGGACAGTTAATTAAGAGTGTTGCTGATACTACTGATAAACTCATAGATCTTCAAAAGAAACTTAAAGATGTTGAAGAGGATACTGTCAAGACTACCAATAATGTAACTAATAATGCAGTGTTTGTTGGATCAACTTCTGAACTTCAAAAAATGCTTAAGCAGGGATTCCTAAATAATAAAGAGTAATTTTTCTAATGGGTTGGTCAGAAAAATATAAAAAATCAATTGATTGCAACAACCCAAAAGGTTTCAGTCAACGTGCTCACTGCCAGGGTCGCAAAAAGAAAATGAGTGAAGAAAAGAAAGATCACGAATACTCCATGGCACGGTCAGAATTAAAGACCGTGACCAATGCCGTAAAGCGTCTTCAAAAGAAGATGGGAAAGAAAGGTGAGGGGGATTTGCAAGCATGGGTTCAATCCAAAATTACCAAAGCAGCAGATTATATTGATACTGCAGCAGATTATGTGACTAATGAAGAAACAAAATCCGGAGATCAAGGTCTTCACGATTGGTTTGGTAAATCCAAGTCTTCAGATGGCAAAAAAGGATGGGTTCAACTTGGTGGCAAATGGGCAGGTAAACCTTGTGCTCGTCAACCAGGTCAAACTTCAACGCCAAAGTGTGGAAGTTCTAAAATGGCAGCAAATTTGAGTGCCGAAGAAGAGGAATCTGCAAGAAGAAGAAAAAATCGTCAAGATCCAAATCAACCAGAAAAATCTGGTGCTGCCAAACCAACTAACGTAAAAACTGAAGAAATGAACATCCAAGAAGTAAAAGATAAACCAGGTAAAGGTAGCGGCAAGAAAGATGCCTGCTATAACAAGGTCAAGTCTCGTTATTCTGTCTGGCCAAGTGCGTATGCCTCAGGTGCTCTGGTTAAGTGCCGTAAAGTTGGTGCTGCTAACTGGGGAAATAAGACAGAATCAGTGGAATTTTCTAATTGGAGAGATGATTTTAAGGCAACTGAATATGAGTTCATTGATCTTATCAAACCAGAAGAAATTGGTGAAGGTCGCACTGTCAGTGGAGTTAGAGATAGTGAAGCAATAACAAGAAACAAAAGAAGAAGAGAAGAAACTCAAAAAAAACCAAGATTAAGACGTGGAGAAATGCGTTGGAAAAATGCTCAAGGTGAATGGGTTTCTAACAAAGATCCAAAAATCACAAGTGTTTTTGAAAATTCATCAGAAATTGAGATACCTTCAGGAGATATAAAAAAACTTGTCAAAAAAGCAGTTAAAAGAATTGATTATGATGTCGATGGCGATGTAGATGCGCAGGATAAAGTTGAGAAGAAGACGGGAGAATATGGTGAACAACTTCCAACTCCATATGGAAAGTTTAGGACTGGAGACTCTAAAAAAGTAAAGGTCAAGAAAGAGCAGTTTTCTGATTGGAGATCTCAAATTGCAGAGTCTCATTGCAATTGCAAGTGTGGGAAAGATCCTTGTATGACCTGTGGTAAATCTTGCCATAAACAAGTCAAAGAAGACTGGCAGAAAGTAAATAAGTCTGATAGAACTGATGGTATGAGTCCTGCTGCAGTCAAAGCATATCGTCGTGAGAATCCAGGTTCTAAACTCAAGACTGCCGTAACTGGTGATCCAAAGCCAGGTAGTAAGGATGCGAAGCGTAGAAAGTCTTTCTGTGCTCGCTCTAAGGGGCAGCAAGACATGCATAACATTGATTGCTCTAAAACCCCCGATAAACCTGTTTGTAAAGCCCGTCGTCGCTGGAAGTGCTGATCAATGAAAAGTTTTCAACAATTTCTCTCAGAAAGCATCACCATTAATGGTGATTTCAATGGAACTCTCAATGTAGGAGGTTCTCAACCAGAACAGGCACAAGAGTCGTTCTTTGCCGATGTTGTCTGGGAAGGTAAGTTATATCGTCTTGAAGTAGAAGGTAAAATGCTTTCCAAGAATGAATTGGCAGAGCAGATTCAAGGAGAATATCCTGGAGCAATGGTTCATCAAATTTATCCAGGAAATTCTCCTTCAAAAATTAAAAACGCACAAAGATATCAACCAGAAAGATTAACTTGGAGTGACTAATGGCTCAGTGGAATAAGAACACACAGGACTTTCTAAACCAAGAAAGAACACTACATGAAGTTTACATGCGGTGTGACGAATATGGTCAAATCATTACTCCAAGTGCTTGTGGCGAATCTGCATTTGGTGAGAATATTGCAGTTCCCATCACACCAAAGATTCAGGGTGATGCTGTCTATGGATTAGATCCAAGAGAGTTTGAGACATTTACATTTAGCAATAGTGGTATTGCAACAAATGGAGATTTTAAATTTAAAGTTAGTGCAGGAACAGATGCTAATTCTTATGGTGTTATTAGAACCACAAACTTTTTGAGATATCGTCCTGGGCAGGGTGCAGTTGCAAGATTTACTGCCGCATTTTCTTCTAACCCAGTAGGATTTACTCAAAGAGTAGGTTTATTCAATCAAGAAAATGCCCTTCAAATCGGTTATGCACATACCAATGGACAGTTTGGCGTCCTTCGTGCCAGTGGAGGTAAAGCAAATATACAAGAGTTTGCCTTCACTACACTGGCAGATGGGGATGTAACAGTTACTCTCAACGGCACTAGTTTTACTGCGGTAACTTTAGGTGGTGGAAGTATTGCCGCAAACATTGCATTACTTGCAGAAGGATTGCAAGATCAGGCACTTTTTAATGCTTTATATCTCCTAGAATATGATCAGGCAAAGATTTCATTCTTAGCAACATCTCTTGGTGCTCAATCTGGTACATTTAATGCAACCAGTACTGCAGGTATAACATTTACCAATACAAAAAAACAAACTGGAGTAACACAGACAGAAAACTGGACATTCCAAGATGATTTTAACTTAGACAAACTGGATGGAACTGGATACTCTGGTGTTACTATTGATCCATCAAAACTAAATGTGTATCAAATCAACTTCCGTTGGTTGGGTGCTGGTGAGATCCGTTATGCTATTGAGAACCCCACTAATGGGGATATGATGTTCTTCCACCATGAACATTACACAAATAGAAATGAATCTCCTCATTTAGATAATCCATCTATGAAGATTGGATATGTTGCAGCAAACTTGGGAGCTCCTGCAAGTGGTGTTGTAACTTGCACTGGATCTTCATTCCTTGGTGCTATTGAAGGTTTGGTAACAAATACCAGACTTCCTTATTCTGTGACTGCAACCAGAAACAGTGGTATGAATACACCTGGAACTTTATATCATTTACTTACTCTCAAAAATAAAATTATCTATCAAGGAAAAATTAATACCAGAGATTTGATTCCACAAAGATTGACTGCTTCTGTGAATACAACTCAGGATCCAGCAATCATTTACTTGTATTTTAATGCAAAATTTACAAATTATTTGAGACTTACAACACAAACAAACTTCAATGCATCTTTGTATGCTACTCAAGATAGTGCTGGGCAGTTTTCATTAGCACCACAATCAACACCAGCAATTGCAGCATTTCATGTTTCTAATGGTGACACTATTAATGTTGATTTAACTGCTATTGGTATTGATGTTCCACCAGGAGACTGTATATCAGCAGTTATTGCATCTTCAAGTAATATCACCAATGCCAGTGTGTCGTTCATTTATGTAGAAGACTAAAAAAGGAGTTTCGTTATGAGTGAAGTTTATTTAGGTAACCCAAACCTTAAGAAAGCAAATACTGCGATTGAATTTACAGAAGAGAATGTTATTGAGTTCCTCAAATGTAAACAAGACCCGGTATATTTTGCAAGGAAGTATATAAAAATTGTTTCTCTTGATGAAGGACTTGTTCCTTTTGATATGTACCCATTTCAGGAAAAACTAATTCAAAATTTCCATGATAATAGGTTTAATATCTGTAAGATGCCACGTCAGACTGGTAAGTCTACTACTTGTGTATCATATCTTTTACACTATGCTGTTTTTAACGATAATGTTAACATCGCCATCCTAGCAAACAAGGCATCAACTGCCCGTGATCTTCTTGGAAGATTACAACTTGCTTATGAGAACTTGCCGAAGTGGATGCAGCAGGGTATTATATCATGGAACAAAGGTAGTCTGGAATTAGAAAATGGGTCCAAAATTTCGTCTAACTCTACTTCTTCATCTGCTGTCCGAGGCGGATCCTATAATGTCATCTTTCTTGACGAGTTCGCTTTCATCCCGAATCACATTGCTGATGACTTCTTTGCCTCTGTTTATCCTACTATTTCTTCTGGACAGAGCACAAAGGTAATTATCGTTTCTACTCCTCGCGGTATGAACCACTTCTACCGCATGTGGCATGATGCGGAAAGGGGTAAGAATGAATATGTACCAACGGATGTTCACTGGTCAGAAGTTCCTGGCAGAGATCAAGCTTGGAAAGAGCAAACGATTGCCAATACCTCAGAAGCACAGTTCAAAGTTGAGTTTGAATGCGAATTTTTAGGATCAACCAATACTCTTATTAATCCAACTAAACTCAAAAATCTTGTTTATGAAAATCCTATAAAAAGAAATGCAGGACTTGACATTTATGAAAATGCAAAACCAGAAAATAACTATCTCATTACTGTTGATGTTGCTCGGGGTTTGGGGAACGACTATTCTGCTTTTATCGTGTTTGATATCACACAATTCCCGTACAAAGTCGTCGCAAAATATCGGAATAATGAAATCAAACCAATGCTCTTTCCCAACATTATTCAAGAAGTTGGAAAAGCGTATAATGACGCTTGGTTACTAATAGAAGTAAATGATATTGGTGATCAGGTAGCAAATATTCTTCATTATGATTTGGAATATGACAATCTTCTTATGGCATCAATGAGAGGTCGTGCTGGTCAAATTGTTGGTACAGGATTTAGCGGTAAGAAATCTCAACTTGGTGTTCGTATGACATCCGCAGTTAAAAAGTTGGGATGTTCTAATCTCAAAACATTTTTAGAAGATGATAAGTTGCTGACTGTTGATTATGAAATTATTAGCGAATTAACAACTTTCTCTCAAAAACATAATTCGTTTGAGGCGGAAGAAGGTTGTAATGATGACCTTGCAATGTGCTTAGTTATTTTTTCTTGGTTAGTCGCACAAGACTATTTTAAGGAGATGACTGATAATGATGTCAGAAAAAGAATCTATGAGGAGCAAAAAAATCAGATAGAACAAGATATGGCTCCATTTGGATTTGTTTCCGATGGATTAAGTGATCCAGGAGGATTTACTGATAGTGAGGGAGATAGATGGTTTACTGACGAATATGGGGATAAAAGTTACATGTGGGAATATCATTAATGGATTTTGATGATCAAATTAAATTAGGACATTTATTACTCAATGAAAGAAAGTGTAGATCTTGTGGATTTACAAAAAATTTAATAGATGGTTTTTATAGAACTAAAAAAGATAGAGCATCTGCAATGTCATCATATTCGTACGAATGTAAAGAATGTACAATAAAAAGAATACAACAAACAAGAAAAAGAGTTCCATGTAGATGTGAATGGGAATATCCTGACTGGTAGTATTGTTCACGCATCGTTTCCCCATTGAAAAAAGACAAATCAATAAATATTATTAGAACAAATTTGGATTGCGAGGGTAATCAAGATGCCATTAAATTTAGCATCTCCTGGGATTGTAGTAAAGGAAGTTGATTTAACTATTGGAAGAGTTACTCCTTCTTCAGCTAGAATCGGAGCTATTGTAGCACCTTTTGCAAAGGGACCAGTAGACGTACCAATACTGGTAGAGAACGAGAATGGTTTACTTAAGAATTTTGGGCAACCATATGCCACAGATAAGCACTATGAGAACTGGTTAGTTGCTTCTTCTTATCTCTCTTATGGCGGATCACTTAGAGTTGTAAGAGCAAACGACTCCCAATTAAAAAATGCTTTTATAGGAACTGCATCAAGCGTTAAGATTGATAGTTTAGACAACTACAATTCTTTAGGGTATGATGAAAATACTTTAAGTAATGTTGTTTTTGCTGCCAGAAACCCCGGTACTTGGGCAAACGGGGCAAGAGTTGCAATTATTGACTCAAAAGCAGATCAAATTCTGACAGGAATTAATACATCTGGAGTTGTTAACTTTGTTGCTGCTATCTCTAACAGAAGTGGTACTTTAGTTGGCAGTGCTACAACAATCGGCATTTCGACCGCATCGGTAACATTGGGGCAAATTGTAAGATGTGATGTTGCTGGAGTTGTTGCTGCAGGCACTACAGTTACTTCAATTGCAGTGGGAGATGTAGTTGGTATTTCAACTGCATCACTATCTTCTGTTGATATTACTACTACGTTTGACTTCGGTTCCAACTCAGTAGTCAGCGATCCACTGGTTGTTGGATATGGAGTCACACAGGCAATATCTTCCACTCTTCCTGGTCCTGGTACAACTAGCACTCTTGATGGTCACTTAAAGGGTATTATTACTGAAATTGGCGCATCTTCTGTAGGCGTAAAAGTTCTTTCTCATGTATCCTCAGCAGGAACTGTAACGGACGTAGATTATCAACCATCCGGAGTTTATGCATTTGCTGGATCGGGAGACGTTTCAATTACTAAAAATAATGAAATAACTTCTTATGGTTCTACTTCTTACACCGCAAGACAAGATTGGTTCGATCAACAAACAGTTGGTTTAACCACCACATCAAGTGTTAATTGGAATACTCTTGCACCAAGACCTGGAACTTCTGCCTATGCAGCAGCAAGAAATTCAAGATTTGATGAAGTTCACGTTGTTGTTATTGACTCTCTTGGAACTATCAGTGGAAATGCAGGAACTATTCTTGAGAAGCATTTAAGTCTTTCGAAGGCAAAAGATGCAGAGTTCTCTGTAGGAAGTCCATCTTACTGGAGAAGTTTTCTTGCAAATAACTCAGAATATGTCTTTGGTTTAGGTTCTCCCGCAAACACTGTAGAGACAGGTTATAGTTCTAATTTTGCACTTGTCTCGAATGGTGGTTGGGATAGAGATGCAGAAGGTACTATTTTTAATGCTGCAGGTTCTTCAACTGATGACCTAACAGGAGGAACAAATTATGGAGGAAAAACTGACTTAACTAAATCTGGTGCTCTGACAGCAAGTATTGGAGAACTTTCCGATGGTTATGACTTGTTTGAGTCTACAGATAACTATAAAGCAGACTTCTTGCTTATGGGATCTGCCTCCAAGGCTAAGGTAGATACTCAGGCACTTGCAAATAAAGTTATTTCTGTCGCTGAACTGAGAAAGGATGCTGTTGCTTTTGTATCTCCAAGTAGAGATTCTATCATGAGCGACACCACAACACAAGGTGATACAACAGTTTATAGTGCATCAGATATTACTAATAAATTAATTGAATTCTATGCTTCCGTGTCTTCATCTTCTTATGCGATATTTGATAGTGGTTATAAGTACATGTATGATCGCTTCTCAAATACTTTCAGATATGTTCCGCTAAATGGAGATATTGCAGGTATTTGTGCTCGTACTGATATTAATAACTTCCCTTGGTATTCTCCAGCAGGAACATCAAGAGGTTCTATCTTAAACGCGGTAAAACTTGCGTACAATCCAACAAAAGCACAAAGAGATCGTCTGTATTCAAATAGAATCAACCCAGTTGTATTCTCTCCTGGTGCAGGTATTGTTCTCTTTGGAGATAAAACTGGACTTGCTAAGGCATCGGCATTTGACCGCATTAACGTCCGTCGCTTGTTCATCTATCTTGAGAATGCTATTTCTGCTGCTGCGAAAGATCAACTCTTTGAGTTCAACGATGAAATTACAAGAACAAACTTTGTAAATGTTGTTGAACCATTCTTACGTGATGTTCAGTCAAATAGAGGTATTCAAGATTATGTTGTTATTTGCGATGAAACAAATAACACTGCTGCGGTGATAGATAATAATGAGTTTGTGGCAGATATCTTTATCAAACCCGCAAGATCAATTAACTTCATTGGTCTGACCTTTGTTGCCACCAAGACTGGTGTTGATTTTGAAGAAGTAATCGGTAACTTTTAATTAACTTAGAGGCTCTAAAAAAATGGCAACCAGAAACCAAATTAATAACATTCCCTTGAGGAAAATTACCGACTTCAAGAGTAAGTTGTCGGGCGGTGGTACAAGAAGTAATCTTTTTGAAGTTGAACTTGCTTTTCCAACAGCAGTTGGTATTGATGCGGTAACCTTAGATAAGACAAGATTTCTTGTAAAATCAGCAGCACTTCCTGCTTCAAATATCACACCATTGGAAGTAGCATTTAGAGGAAGAACTCTAAAACTTGCTGGCGATAGAACATTTGAAACATGGACAATTACTGTCATTAATGATGTCGATTTCTCTATTCGTTCATCATTTGAAAAATGGGCAAACTACATCAATCGTTTGTCTGATAGCACTGGATCTACCGATCCTGCAACATATCAGGCAGATGCTTTTGTCCATCAGTTAAATCGTGATGGAACTATTTTGAGATCATATCATTTCTATGATATTTTCCCAACAAATATTTCAACAATCAATCTCTCTTACGATAGCGAAGCAATTGAAGAATTTACTGTTGAGATGCAAATTCACTGGTGGGAAGCAATTAAGGGAACTTCTCCGGCAGCTGGCGGAGAAGATATCAACTAAATAGTACACGGTCACAAGTAAGTTTATAAAATGGCGAAACTTTTTGGTTTTTCGATTGATGATAAAGAGAAAAAATCTAGTTCTATAGTATCCCCCGTTCCTCAAACTAATGAGGACGGGGTTGATCATTATATACAATCCGGATTTTATGGTCAGTATGTAGATATTGAAGGTGTCTATAGAACTGAGTACGATTTAATTCGTCGTTACCGGGAAATGGCACTGCATCCAGAATGCGATGGTGCAATTGAAGATGTTATTAATGAGGCAATTGTTAGTGATTTGTATGATTCTCCTGTGGAAATAGAACTTACCAATGTAAATGCTGGAGATAAATTAAAGCAAATAATTAGAGAGGAATTTAAGTCTATCAAAGAGATGATGGATTTTGATAGAAAGTCGCACGAAATTTTTAGAAATTGGTATGTTGATGGGAGATTATTTTATCTAAAAGTCATTGACATTAAAAAACCTCATGAAGGAATCAAAGAATTAAGATACATTGATCCTATGAGGATGAAGCATGTTCGTCAAGAAGTTAAAGAGAATGGAGATAATACTTTAAATGGAAATTTCTCTGATGGCAGTATTCCCATAAATCATTCAAAGATAGAAGAATATTACGTTTATTCTCCTGCTCCTGCCCATAACGTTGGTTATATGGGAGCAAAGTCTAAAGGTACAGTTAAAATTGCAAAAGATTCTATTACATATTGCACCTCTGGATTAGTAGATAGAAACAAAGGAACGGTTCTTTCATATCTTCACAAAGCAATTAAAGCTCTCAATCAACTTCGTATGATTGAAGATTCTCTTGTTATTTACAGATTATCAAGAGCACCAGAACGTAGAATTTTCTACATTGACGTTGGCAATCTTCCTAAGGTAAAGGCAGAACAATACCTCAAAGAGGTTATGTCACGTTATAGAAATAAATTAGTTTATAACGCACAAACTGGTGAAGTTCGTGATGATCGTAAATTTATGTCAATGCTCGAAGATTTTTGGCTTCCAAGAAGAGAGGGCGGAAGAGGTACTGAAATTACCACTCTTCCTGGTGGACAAAATCTTGGCGAACTTGCCGATATTGAGTATTTCCAAAAGAAATTATACAGAGCTTTGGGAGTTCCAGAGTCAAGAATTGCTGCCAATGAGGGATTCAATCTTGGTCGCTCTTCAGAAATTTTAAGAGATGAATTAAAGTTCTCAAAATTTGTTGGACGTTTAAGAAAAAGATTTTCTCAGATGTTTAATGATATGCTGAGAACTCAATTACTGCTTAAAAATATAGTAACCCCAGATGATTGGGAAATCATGGAAGATCATATTCAATATGACTTCTTGTATGATAACCATTTCTCAGAATTAAAAGAGTCTGAACTTCTTTCTGAAAGATTAAACTTAGTTACGACTATTGAACCATATATTGGAAAATATTTTTCAACAGAATACGTTCGTAAGAAAATTTTACGACAAACGGATTCTGAAATTATTGAAATTGATTATCAAATTGATGATGAGATTCAAAAAGGAATACTTCCTGATCCAAATGCCCCAACGGATGAAATGGGTAATCCAATTCCTCAAGATAGTGAACAACAAAACTTGGGAGATGTTCCAATGGAACCGGAAATTGACGCAAGTTCGACTCAGGCACCAGAAATATAATAGCAACAAAATATAAATAACTTTATACTGACAAAAATTTAATGGAAGAGCTTATCGATTTGATTGCAACGGATGAATCTCCATCTGTTGTTACTGACCAGATTAAAAATTTATTATACGCAAAAGCAGCAGAAAAAATTGAAAGTCAAAAGTCTTCGGTTGCTGCATCATTATTTGCAGACTCTGAAGCAACACACGAGGAGGAATAATGGGAAGAATTTTATTAAAGGGAACAGAAATTCAAGTTCCAAATACAGTTGGTGCTGGATCTAGTTTTAGTGAAGCTACTGTCGTTCGCTTGGCAAATCCAAGTACAACTGATTATGTAATTACAGTATCTGAAACGAATGCTGGTCCCACGATTGGAACTTTTACTATGTTAGCCAATACGACAGAATTGTTAGAAAAGCAACCATCGCATACTGTTCATGTTAATACCGGAACAGATGTCTTAGGAACAAAAGTAGGATTCACAGGATAATCAAATGAAACTCATCACAGAAGAAGTATCAAACGTAAAAATTATTACCGAAGGCAAGGGTGCCAGTAAGAAATTATACATTGAGGGTGTTTTCCTTCAAGGTGATCTCAAAAACCGTAACGGTAGAATGTATCCAATGGAGACACTTTCCCGTGAGGTAAATCGTTATTGCGAAACCTTTGTAAATAAGGGACGTGCTCTGGGAGAACTTGGTCATCCCGATGGACCCACCGTAAATCTGGATCGTGTTTCTCACAAAATTACTTCACTCGTTCGAGAGGGAACTAATTTTAGAGGTAAGGCACAAATTCTTAATACTCCTATGGGTAAGATTGCATCTTCCCTTTTGGATGAAGGTGTAATGCTCGGAGTTTCTTCTCGTGGTGTTGGATCTTTGAGAGAAGATCATCGCAGTGGTTGTAAAGTTGTCGGCGAAGATTTCCAATTGGCAACTGCTGCCGACATTGTTGCAGATCCTTCTGCTCCAGATGCTTTTGTTAATGGAATTATGGAAGGAAAAGAATGGGTTTGGGAAGGCGGTATTCTTCGCGAACAACTTGCAGAAAGAACTCAGAAGAGAATTAATACTCTCGTAGGTCAAAGACAACTTGAAGAGCATAAATTGGAATTATTCAAACAATTCCTCTTAGATTTGTAATTTATAAATAAATATAGATTAATACAATAAATCTAAAGAAAAATGTCCGTTGGTAGCAATTTACAAGAAATGGAAAACGTAGTAACCAAAGGGGCAGCACCTGCCGAACAAATTAAATCTGATGCTTCCAGAGTTTCTACTCCTGGTCAAGCTCAGGTTGAAGATTTGGGTGGTCCTACTCCAGAAAATTATAGATCTGATGATGATTCAGCTAAATTGAGAGATCCCGCAAAAACTGTTGCTCAGGTTAAGGATGTAGTTAATGCTAAGGCTGTAGCTGCAGAATCTGCTGAGGAAGAAGAGGGAGAATTTGTTTCTGAAGAGGAAACTACCGAAGAGGAATATGTTTCCGAAGAAGAAACTACCGAAGAGGAAGTTGTTGAAGAGGAAGTAGAAGAAGAATTTAATATCGATGAAGATGTTGAGGCACTTCTTCAAGGAGAAGAGCTTTCTGAAGAGTTCCAAGAAAAAGCAAAAATTATTTTCGAATCTGCAATTCGTTCTAAAGTTGCAGAAGTTAAGGAACAACTTCAAGATGCATACGAAGATGCACTTGTAGAAGAAATTAATACTATTAAAGAAAGTCTTGTAGAGCGTGTTGATTCTTATCTTGAGTATGTTGCTGATGAATGGATTTCTGACAATCAACTCGCAGTTGAGCACGGTCTTAAGACTGAAATGACAGAATCATTCCTGGTAGGAATGAAGCAACTTTTTGAAGATCATTATGTAACAATCCCTGAAGAAAAATATGATGTAATCGAGAGCATGGTAGATAAACTTGATGAAATGGAAGGAAAACTCAACGAGCAAATTCAAAGAAATGTTGCTCTAAATCAAAGATTAGCAGAGTCAGTTGCTGATGTAATTTTTGCAGATGTCGCTGAGGGTCTTGCACTTTCTCAGAAGGACAAACTCGCTTCTCTTGCTGAAAATGTTGAGTTTGATAGTGAACAGAGCTATCGTGAGAAACTGGTAACCTTGAGAGAATCATATTTTCCAACAAATACCAGTGCTCAAAGAAACTCTAGTGAAAATTTATCAGAAGAAACTGATTACTCGATTGAGGATTCAGTAAGTAGCACCATGGGTGCATATCTCAATACTCTTCATAGAGTTTCCAAAAAGTGATTTATAGATCATAGTCAAACTTACACAATTTTAACGAGGTAAAAAAAAATGCAAATGTTCAATGCAGAGCAATTGCAAGAGAAGTGGTCCCCACTCTTAGACTACGAAGGTCTTGATCCTATCAAAGATTCCCATCGTAGAAATGTAACTGCAATTCTGCTCGAAAACCAAGAAAATTCAATTCGTGAGGCACGTGAGTTCCTTTACGAAGCACCAACCAACAGCACTGCTTCTGGCACTTATGCTGGTCTTGGTGGTCAAACCACTGGCGCACTGCAAGGTTTCGATCCCGTTCTGATCTCTCTGATCAGACGTTCGATGCCTAACCTGATGGCATACGACATCTGCGGTGTCCAACCAATGAACGGTCCTACCGGACTCATCTTTGCGATGCGCTCCCGTTATAAGACTAATGCTGGTAGCGAGAACTTCTACAACGAAGTAGATTCGGCATTCTCCGGTCAAGACTCAGGATTCAACGAGACTGCTGGTTTCGTTGATGGTGCTGTCGGTCTTGGTACTACTGCTCAGGGTGGAAGCAATCCTTCAATCCTTAGCCCAACCGATCAATCTACTAACGCTGGAACTGGTGCTAATCAGTACAACGTTGGTCAGGGCATGAGAACCGATGCTGCTGAAGGTCTTGGCGAGTCCGAGAACTTTAACCAGATGGCATTCTCGATCGAGAAGGTCACCGTTACTGCCAAGTCACGCGCACTGAAGGCTGAGTACTCACTTGAGCTTGCTCAGGACCTTAAGGCAATTCATGGTCTGAACGCCGAAGCCGAGTTGGCAAACATTCTCTCTACTGAGATTCTTGCCGAAATCAACCGCGAAGTTGTTCGTACCATCTATAAGTCTGCTGTTCCTGGTGCTCAGGCAAACGTTGCTACTGCTGGTACTTTCGACCTTGATGTTGACTCCAATGGTCGTTGGTCTGTTGAGAAGTTCAAGGGTCTGATCTTCCAAATCGAGCGCGATGCCAACGCTATCGCTCAGCAAACTCGTAGAGGAAAGGGTAACATCATCATCTGTTCTGCTGATGTTGCTTCCGCTCTTGCAATGGCAGGTGTACTTGATTACACTCCTGCACTCAATGCAAACCTTCAGGTAGACGACACCGGTAACACCTTCGCTGGTGTACTTGCTGGTAAGTTCCGCGTTTATATTGACCCATATTCTGCCAACGTTGCTTCTACTCAGTATTACACCGTTGGTTATAAGGGTTCTTCACCTTATGACGCAGGTCTGTTCTATTGCCCATACGTTCCTCTTCAGATGGTTCGTGCTGTTGGCGAGAACACCTTCCAGCCTAAGATTGGCTTTAAGACCCGCTACGGCATGGTCGCTAATCCATTCGCTAAGGGCGGTTCTCTCTCCGATCCTGGTATTATTTCCACCAACTCTAACGTATACTACAGACGCACTAAGGTTTCTAACCTCATGTGATGTCTTTTACATAGAGTTTCTTACAGAGGGTCCTTTGGACCCTCTTTTTTTATCTAAATACAAATAAAAGCCATGGCAACCGCTTTTGATAAGCAGATAAGTAATAGAAATTTTTTGTCTCCAATAGGATTTAAGTTTAATCTTGCCAAATATCCTAAAGTATCATTTTTTTGCAATTCTGCCCGAATTCCTGAAATTACCTTAACGACTTTAAATCAGGCATCATACTTAAAAAATATTGATATTCCTGGAGGAATTGTTCAGTATGGCGACTTATCTTTAAAATTTTTAGTTGATGAAAATCTTGTAAATTATTCGACCATTCATAATTGGATTACTGGTTTGGGTTTTCCAGAATCCACGCAAGATTATGCCGATTTTATTACTAATTCTGATGGGATAAAAGATCCAAATGAATCATTTAGTGATGCAAGTCTTCATATTTTGAATAGCAATTATAATACTGTTGCAATCATTAAATTTAAAGATCTATATCCAACATCATTAACTTCTTTAGACTTTGCAGCAACAGATACTGATATTAATTACTTTACAGCAGAGGTTACTTTCAAGTATACTGTATATAATATACTAGCATCTGACAACAGAACACCCTTATGAATCTTGAACAAATTCAGGAGATGTGGGAGAGAGATTCTTTCATAGATCCAGATAACTTACATGATGAATCACTTAAAATACCTCAACTTCACTCTAAATACTATACCATATACAATACGATTACTCTTTTAAGAGAAAAGGCAAGAGAGTCTTTTAATCGTGTGAGGTTAGAAAGATATAATTATTATGCAGGTAAAGCACCTGCTGAAGTGTATGAAGAAAATCCATTTCCCTACAAGATAAGAGAAAAAGATGTACTTCAACGCTATCTTGATGCTGATGAAAGATTAACAGCAGTAGATTTAAAAATTAAATATTACGATACCATGTTAAAGTTTCTTGAAGAGATTATTAAGACTATCTCTAATAGAACTTTTCAAATTAAAAATGCAATCGAGTGGCACAGATTTCAAGCAGGGTTTAACTAATGGATGAAGAATCCAAGTTTATAATGGATTTTGGTATAGAAGATATTCATCTTTTATACCATTGTGTATGTAAAAGAATAGAAACCTGGGAGGGATATCCTTCCAGGCATCCATTTGAGCAAGAACACTTACATTATCTTAAAACTGAACTGTATAAAGCAGTTTTAGATTTCAAGTTTAATTGTGGTGAATAATAAATACCTAATAATGATAGAAGTAAGATAGAGATGAAGTCTTTCGGAGATTTTATATTTGAATGTTATAGATATGGTTTCCTTTTATTTGAGGGAAAATATAGTGATGAACATGCATTCAGAAAAGTATGGAATCACTTTATTACTCATAGAAAATACGGCAGAGAAATAAGAGATCTTATTAATGCTGGAAAATATGATGATGCTAGACAAGCAATGGAGAAAGAAATTGATGCTGCTAGACAAGATCCTAAACATCCATTAAGTTTTGCAAAGGCAAAACGGGGATTTGAAAAGGGAAAAGATACTAATGCAAGTCAAAGTCAATCAACATACTATGACGAATTGAAATTGGCACCAGATAGTGTTGTAGCATATACAAAAGGAAGAAGAGGAAAATCTGCTGCTAATAGATCAACTGCTTATGCTAAAGTTGAAGGTGGAGCAACTCCACCCACTACAAGAATGTGGAAAGATGTAGTTGGAAAAGAAGCAGATACATCAAAAAGAGATATTTCTATCGCAGACACAAAAGATAAAAAATTTGGACAAGGAATTAGTTTAAAGCAGGGAGAAGGATCACAAACTCTATCTGCCGAACCAGAAGAAGTTAGAGGATTATTCAAAGCTGCTGCTAAAAAATATATTCAAAAACTGAAAAAAGATGGTGCCTCAAAGGAAGAAATTAAAAAATTTGAGGCAGACTTAGAATCTAATATATCAAAATATGTTAGAGCACAGAATTTAAAAATTAGTCCAACAGAAAATAAAGAAAAGAGTGAGAAAAGATTATCAATTGCTCAATCTGCAGTTGATGCTCTTGTTAAAAATTATCCCGGATTTGATAGATTAGTTGATAAAGAAGCTGCTGGTGGTGAACAAAAATTCGGGAAAGAAGTTTCTGCTCAGTTAGATCCAGAAAGTCAAGAATTTAAAGATGCATTAACTGCAATGAGACTTTTGAGGGGTAAAGGAAGTCCAAATGATAAAATTGATAAGTCAGATTTGGAAGTAGGTGAACTTGGAGCAATTAAAAAAATTGCCGATAGTAAAAAATATAAAAATAATCCAAAACAACTTAAGATAGATTATATGGGTATGGATAGAGATGATCCAAAAAGAAAAGAATATGAAAAAGCTTATAAACTATTGACAAAAAGAATTGATGTAAGTGATTTAAAAAAGGGACAAAGAGAACGAATTGAAGGTATTCTTTCAAAGTATCCAACTATGAAATCTCTCTCAGATTTCCTTAAGTCTTCCCCATCTGGGCAGGCAACTGAAGTTGTTAGGGGAACTTATGTAGATCCTAAGACGGGTGAAGTTGTTAGTAGAGCAAAATCTGAACCAGTATCTCAAAGGGCAGATCTGGACCAACCTCTTACTCCTAGATCTGGAAAGGGTAAAAGTAGCAAAACAGAGGATGGATACCGTGCATCTGAAATGAGACGTAGAGGAGAAGAACCACAAAGGATACAAAGATCTGGTGCTTTAGCAGGAAGAGTTGGGCCAGCAAAACCTGATGCAGATAAACCAGATAATCAAGCACAACCACAACAAGGACCAATGACCTTGGATACGTTTAATAGACAAGCAAGAACTGCCGAATTGAGATCAAAAGGAGTTGGTAGGGAAAGAGATGAAAGGTTAGCAGCAGAAAGAGAGGCAGTAAAACAAGAAAGGATAGAGAGGCAGGCAGCAGAAAGACGGGCAAGATATGCTGCACGAAAGGCGCAACAAACACAACAAGCATTCTTTGATACTGAAAGAGATCTAGAAGTAGCAAGTGTAAATGCGCAAAATGCATCTATTCCCATAAATCCAGAAACTGGAGAACCAATATTAAGGCAGCATAGAAAAAATGTAGAGGTTCATATTGCAACGGATCCCACTTCTCCTATTGCACAAGCAAACAATCAAATAAGACAACAAGCACAGAATACTTTGGCAACAGCTCAAAGTAATTATGATACTGCATCATCAAAACATCAGCGAAGTTTGCAGCGTTTGCAACAAATTAAAAAATCTGCAAGAACTCAACAACCTCAACAAGCACAACAAGCACAACAACCACAACAAGCACAACAACCTCAAGAAGTTCAACCCCAACAACCACAAGAAGTTCAACCCCAACAACCACAAGAAGTTCAGATTAAACCAAAGAAAAGAAAAAGAGAAAGAACGGAAGCAGAAAGAGCAGACACTAGACAGAGAATGGACGCTGCCGGAGAACAGCAAGGTTATCCAAACTAACCCCAATAAATACTTATAATTAATATTATGAGTATATGTCTCATTTGATTATTCAAAAGAAGAACGAAGTATATTTAACAATAAAGGCAGATCCTCACGTTTATTACGAACTTGCAGATCAGTTCACGTTTGAGGTTCCTGGTGCAAAGTTTATGCCTCAGTTTCGTAATCGACACTGGGATGGAAAAATTCGTTTATTCAATACCGAAACTAGTGAGATATATGTTGGTTTATTGGATAAAGTCGTAAGATTTTGTGAAACTCATGATTATACTTATGAGTTTGTAGACAATAAATTTTATGGACTTCCTTTTGAGACGAACAATATGATCTCTAAGGAAGGCGTTAAAGACTATATAAATGCTATCTGTAGGTATTCCCCTAGAGACTACCAAATAGAAGGGGTCTACGACGCTCTAAGACATAATAGAAGACTGCTGATATCCCCAACTGCTTCTGGAAAGTCTCTGATGATATACTCTCTTGTGAGATATTACGTTGAGAAGCAACAAAATATTCTGATAGTTGTTCCAACGACTTCGCTTGTAGAGCAAATGTATAAAGACTTTGCAGACTATGGTTGGGATGTAGGTTCATTTTGCCACAAGATTTATGCGGGACGTGAAAGAGAGACTGATTCTCAGGTGATTATCACCACCTGGCAGTCCATCTACAAACTCCCTCGCAAGTATTTTTCAAGATTCAATGTGGTTGTTGGAGATGAAGCACACCAGTTTAAATCAAAATCTCTTATATCTATAATGTCAAAGCTTGCAGATTGCAAGTATCGTTTTGGTTTTACCGGAACGCTTGATGGAACACAAACTCATAAGTGGGTCTTAGAAGGTCTATTTGGACCATCATATAAGATTATTAAAACTGATGAGTTGATGAAGAAAGGGCATGTTGCTCAATTGGACATTAATGTGCTTCTACTGAAGCACCCAGCACATAGATTTGAAAATTTTGAAGAAGAAGTTCAGTATATCATAAATCATGAACGAAGAAATAAATTTATTCGAAATCTTGCTCTCGATCTTAAAGGTAATACTCTTATTCTATTCTCCAGAGTAGAAGGTCATGGTCAACCTTTATATGAAATGATAAATAGCAATAAGATTGATGATCGACATGTCTTTTTTGTTCATGGTGGAGTGGCAACAGAAGACAGAGAAAAAGTAAGAGAGATTACAGAGAAAGAGAATGATGCGATTATTGTTGCATCTTATGGAACATTCTCTACTGGCATTAACATTAAAAACTTACACAATGTTATTTTTGCTTCTCCTTCCAAGTCGAGGATTAGGAATCTCCAATCAATTGGTAGAGTTCTCAGAAAAGGAAATAACAAAACAAAAGCAACACTCTATGATATTGCTGACGACATTTCCTACAAGTCCAGGAAAAATTATACTTTAAATCATCTAATCGAAAGAATTAAAATTTATAACGAAGAAAATTTTAATTATGATATTGTAAACATACCGCTTAAAAATTAATATGGGAGATGAATTTCACGCAATCATAAAAATGATATCTGGAGAAGAAGTATTGTCATTAGTAATGGTGGATGAGAATGATGGTGATCCTATTCTTGTTCTCCAAAATCCAGTAGTAGTTAAAATGTCAGAAAACAAACATGGATCTTTTATAAAGGTGAAACCTTGGGTTGAATTATCTGATGATGATTTCTTTATTGTTAGACAAGATAAAATTATTACTATGACTGAAACTACAGATAAGAAGTTAATCAATATCTACACTCAATATATTACGGATTCTTCTGATGAAGACATTGATGAATTCAGTCAATATGGAAAAGTAAAGCCATCTGAAAAGATGGGATATATTTCTACGGTCAAAGAAGCCCGTAAGAAACTGGAAGATATATTTAAGTTAGAAGTAGAAGATACTAAAGAAAGCTAAAGCTCATCCTTCAACCCTAACAAAGGTAGTCTACTGCTAATCTGGCACCTTGTCAAGTCTTTGTTGATGTGCTAAAATAAAGATATCTTATAGAATTAGTAATCGATGTCATGCCTAAAAAGAAATCAGAACATTATGTAAATAATAAAGAGTTGTTGGAGGCAATGATCGTTTACCGTACAAAAGTCGAAAAGAAATATAAAGAGATATACGGTAAAGATTTACGAGAACAACCAAAGGAAGAAAGAGCACGAAGATGGGATGGTAAACCTCCCATTCCAAATTATCTTGGAGATTGTTTTTTAAAGATCGCAACTCACTTATCATATAAACCAAACTTTGTAAATTATATGTTTCGTGAGGATATGATTTCAGATGGAATCGAAAATTGCGTTCAATATATTCATAATTTTGATCCTGAGAAATCCAAAAATCCTTTTGCTTACTTTACGCAGATCATTCATTATGCTTTTCTCCGTAGAATCCAAAAAGAGAAAAAGCAACTTGACATTAAAACCAAAATTATTGAGAAGACTGGATTTGATGAAGTTATGATGGTTGATGACAGCTTGCTTTCGGGACACAGTTCTGACTACAACACTATTAAAGATAATATTCAATATAGAAACCGATGAAAATTACCGAAGATATTATTACTCGTCTAGAAAAAGCATTAGACATGCGAAAGAAAGATGGCACACCCATCTGGAGTGACGATCAAGAAATTGAAATCAACATCGCAGGAACTTTTGCGAATGATAAATTCATCGTTATCAATAAAAAACGACCAAGAGAAGAAAGCACTCCAGATTTGACACTTAAAGCACACCATTCTAAACTTGAAATCTAGTTAAAACTTACTATGCGTATCGGTTTAATCACAGACACTCACTATGGCGCCAGAAAAGGTTCAAAGTTTCTTCATGATTACTTTGAACTTTTCTACAAAAATGTCTTCTTCCCTGCTCTAAAGGAACATGGCGTAGAAACTGTGATTCATATGGGAGATGCTTTTGATAGTCGTAAGTCAATTGACTACCAAAGTCTTGAGTGGGCAAAAAGAGTTGTATTTGATCCACTTAAAGAGTATGATGTTCATATGATTATTGGTAATCATGATACTTATTATAAAAACACCAATGATGTAAATTCTCCAGACCTTCTTCTTCAAAGTTATTCAAATGTTAAAACATACAGCAAAGCAACGGAAGTTAACATTGGAGGACTGGATATTCTATTTTTACCTTGGATTAATTCGGAAAATGAAAATGAAACCTATCAACTTATTCAAAAGACATCTTGCAAGTGTGCGATGGGGCACCTTGAACTCCAAGGATTTAGAGTTAATCGACAAATCATCATGGAGCATGGTACTGACGGCAAGTTATTTGAGAACTTCATCAGAGTCTACAGCGGTCACTACCACACTCGATCGGATGACGGAAAGGTCTTCTATCTAGGAAATCCTTATGAGATGTATTGGACTGATGTAAATGACCCAAGAGGATTTCATATTTTTGATACAGAAACTCTAGAGCATATTGCAATTGATAATCCTTATAAGTTATTCTATAATATTTACTATGAGGATACAAACTATAAACTTTTCAACGCCTCTGAATTTAAAGATAAAATTGTAAAGGTTATTGTTCGTAAAAAATCAAAACCAAAAGACTTTGAAAAGTTTATTGATAAGATTCATTCTGCAGGTGTTCAAGAACTCAAAATTGTAGAAAACTTTGCCATTCAGGAATCTGAAGATTTTGAAATTAGTGAAGAAGAAAATACAATTTCTATCTTGAATAGATATATTGATGAGTCAGAATTCGAATATGATAAGACAACAATTAAAGGTATATTCGAGGACTTATATAGACAAGCGTGTGAAGTAGAGTAATGTTTCTTCTAACCCTCAAAGACAGAAAAGATGACGGAGCATATGCCGTCCACAATAATTTGGGAGAAAAAGTTCTGTTTCTTTTTGAGGAAGAAGATGATGCCACTCGTTATGCTTTAATGCTTGAGGATGATGAAGATAAGGAAATGGAAGTCGTAGAAGTCGATGACGAACTTGCCATAAAAACTTGCATATTGTATAATTACAAGTATGCGGTGATTACACCAAATGATATTGTGATACCACCTAAGAATGATAACCTTCAAGAAGATTAAATGGAAAAATTTTCTCTCAACTGGAAATCACTGGACAGAGATTGATTTTAAAAAGAGTCCTACAAACCTAATCATTGGAACAAATGGTGCGGGCAAGTCTACTATGTTGGATGCACTTACATTTGTTCTGTTCAACAAGGCGTTTAGAAAAATAAATAAAAACCAACTTATCAATACAACAAATGAAAGAGATTGTCTTGTAGAAATTGAGTTTATTGTAAACAATAAGGAATACTTAGTTCGTCGTGGAATCAAACCAAATGTGTTTGATATTGAAGTCAACGGAGTTGCTCTTCATAAAGAGGCAGATGATCGTGCTAATCAACGCATTCTTGAAGAGAACATTCTAAAAGTAAACTACAAATCATTTACTCAAATTGTGATTTTGGGTAGTAGCAATTTTGTTCCCTTCATGCAGTTGAATAGTACAAATCGTCGAGAGGTTATTGAAGATCTCTTGGATATTCGCATATTCTCCGCAATGAATAATTTGCTCAAGGATAAGATGAGAAATCTTAAGGAGCAGATTAAGTCACTTGATTTGAGGAAAGAAAACTTAAAAGATAAAGTCAAGATGCAGAAAGACTTTATTGAAGAACTTGAGAATCGCGGAAATGCTAATATAAATGCCAACAAAGAAAAGATTATCAAGTTAGATGGAGAAGTTGGCATTTATATTGAGGAGAATTCGGGAACAGAAGAGACTATTCATAGTCTCACAAAAGAACAGGAAGAAGTTATTGGTGCGGGTGACAAGTTAGTAAAACTAAACAATCTCAAAGGTAAATTGTCTCAAAAGGTAGGTACAATTACCAAAGAACACATGTTTTTTACCGAAAATTCGGTATGCCCTACATGCACTCAGGATATAGAAGAAGAGTTTCGATTAAATAGAATTACAGACGCTCAAAATAAAGCAAAGGAGCTTCAACAAGGATACAAAGAACTTGAAGAAGCAATTAAAGTTGAAAAGGAGAGAGAGCGTCAATTCATTGCACTTTCAAAGGAGATTACTGAACTCAATAATGGCATTTCTCAAAACAATACTCGGATTAGTTTCAATCAGAGACAAATCAGAGATCTTGAACATGAAATTCAAACTATTACCAATCAGTTACAAAACCGAAATACTGAACATGAGAAATTAGATGAGTTTCAAGAAGGTCTTCAAAAAACGTTTGAAGACCTGAGTAATAAGAAGGAGCAAATGCTAAACTATGAGTTCTCTTATTCCCTCCTTAAAGATGATGGAGTCAAGACTAAAATCATTAAAAAGTATTTGCCCTTCATTAATCAACAGGTTAATCGATATTTGCAGTTGATGGATTTTTACATCAACTTTTATCTTGATGAAGAGTTCAATGAAACTATAAAATCTCCTATTCATGAGGATTTTTCATATTCTTCATTCAGCGAAGGTGAAAAGATGCGTATTGATCTTGCGCTACTTTTTACTTGGCGGGAAGTTGCCAGATTGAAGAATTCTGTAAATACAAACCTTCTTATTATGGATGAAGTTTTTGACTCATCTTTGGATGGATTTGGAACAGATGAGTTTCTCAAAATTATTCGCTTTGTCATCAAAGACGCAAATATATTTGTCATCTCTCATAAGACGGGATTGGAAGATAAGTTTGGGGAAGTAATTCGATTTGACAAAGTGAAAGGATTCAGTAGAATGATCTAAATACCATTAGTACTATGGACATTTTTAATTATGGGATACATACCTTATTCGCCTGAATGGCATAGATATCGTTATCTCAAGGAATCGATAGGTAAATATCTAGATGATGGCATAGAACCTACTTCTATCATGAATGATATTAGGCATATACTTCATGTAAGATCTGAAGTTGCTTATCAGGAGTTCAATAGAATCAATCAACTAGAGCACCATCTTTCGGAAGAATAATATGCTTTCCACCCAATACAGACTTCGGTTAGAGTTTATTTGTAAGTGCATCGCAAATAAACAGGAAGTCAAACTAGAAGATATGATATGGGCAGAAAAACTTGCAAAAGCAAATACTTCTGCCAGAGAAATGTTAAACAAAGCCCGTCGTCATGCTGCTCATGATATTGAGGAGGGTAGTATGGATGATTTTATGAATAGGATGGGATTAGGAGACCCCGACCCATCCAATTACAAAACGGGGTTTAATGGTGCTGATGATATTCATGATTGGTTTAAGCAAGACCGCAGTGATGATTGGAGACAGCGTGATTAAAAGTTAAGAGATTTTGAGTTAAGTTAAAAAAACATATAACTTCATTAAAAACGAGAAATGTTTTGAAATCCGCACTATATACGATAGAATAAAGAGGTAATCAAAATGATCTGAAATTTTTTGATTATGTTATTCTATGTGCGTGGAGGATATGATGCACAATCTAATTTCATATAATCAACTTGCGGGTTGGAAACACTTTGAAGAAACGGTTGATGAATGTAATGAGCAACTGGATAAAATTAATGATTATTTTAATTGTTTAATTGAATGTGACGAAAATAAAGGAGTATGTCAACGTATCTGTGTAGAGTTGCTTAAATAAGTCCAGTTTAAAAAGTGTCCACCTGGGAAGTCTTTTGACTTCCTTTTTTTTATAAATAACTAAAAAGTATTTCGTAAGATGGATTCAAAAGAACTTCACAATCTTCAAGAAGCATATATGGAAGTTGTTGAAAATCAACAGCAACTTGATGAAACTGGTAAGAACGATGCTCGTATAAGAGACAACATTAGGAGATTTAAAGGTAGCACAATAGAATATACTCCACCTAGAAACTGGGATCCAGAAGCAAACAGAGGTCAAGGTGCTACCGTAAGTGCTAAGCAAGCAGAGAAGCGTCGTCGTAAAGCACTTCGTCAGGAAGAAATGGAAGTTGTTGAAAATCAACAGCAACTTGATGAAACTGGTAAGAACGATGCTCGTATAAGAGACAACATTAGGAGATTTAAAGGTAGCACAATAGAATATACTCCACCTAGAAACTGGGATCCAGAAGCAAACAGAGGTCAAGGTGCTACCGTAAGTGCTAAGCAAGCAGAGAAGCGTCGTCGTAAAGCACTTCGTCAGGAAGAAGTAGATCTCTACGACATCATCCTCTCACACCTTCTTGATGAAGGATATGCTGAAACAGAAGAAGCAGCAGAAGCAATTATGGTGAATATGAGTGAAGATTGGAGAGAGAGTATTGTTGGAGAAATACTTGATGAAGATTCACGTCGTATGAGCAATAAGGAACATACAAAACGTGTAAGATCTAATATTAAGTCTTTCGGAAGTAACTATACTCCTCCTAGCAACTACGATCCTGATGCTAATCGTGGTCAAGGAGAAGTTCTTACTCGTAAGCAGATTGAGAAGAAACGTCGTAAGGCACTTCGTAACTAAGAAGACAACTTTCCAAAACTGGCATACAAGAGGGTCTCACCACCCTCTTTTTTTTGTATAATAGGTCCATACGCAACGGATCAATGGCAGTCAATCACGAAATCAAGTCTCAACTTGCCAAACTTCTTGCCACCGAAGATCTTGTGGTTGAGCACAAGAAAGTAGAGACTGCTTGTTTTAATGTTCACACTCGCGTTCTAACGCTTCCTATGTGGGAGAAAGCGAGTTCGACTGTGTATGATATGCTTGTCGGTCATGAGGTAGGTCATGCCCTCTATACGCCTGATGAGGACTGGACAAAGCAATGCAAAGCACCTCCGCAGTTTGTGAATGTGGTAGAGGATGTTCGCATCGAAAAACTGATGAAGCGTCGTTATATGGGTCTTGCCAAGACTTTCTATAAAGGATATAAAGAACTTTCTGACCAAGACTTCTTCTGTCTTGAAGGTGAAGATCTTGAGAAGATGAATCTTGCCGATCGTATCAATCTTCACTTCAAGATTGGAAATTTTATTAATGTTAAGTTTACGGAGATTGAAAAAGCAATAGTTCGTATGGTCGAAGGTTGTGAAGATTTTGAGGATGTTCTTATAGCAGCAGAGGCTCTTTATAATTACTGTAAGAAACAGATTCCCAAGACTGATCAGCATCAGCAACAAGAAACTCATACTGATGAAACACAGACTGGTGAGAATGATCAACCAGATATGACAGAGAGTGATGGTCCTACCGAAGGTGGTGGAAATGTTGAGCAGAAAAAAGAAGATAACAAAGAAGCATCAAATCCAGATCCAGAAGTTGAAACCATGAAGTCCCTTGAAAAGGGTCTCAAAAACCTGGTGGATATGTTTAGTCGTGAGAGTAATTATATTGAAATTCCTAAACTTGATTTAAAAAAATGTGTTATTCCAAATTCAGAAATTCATGAGTTAATCAATAATCATTGGGATGACGCTACTCCTGATCTTGATTTATTTGGGGATGTCGATAGCAAATATAAAGAGTTCAAACGCTCTGCTCAAAAGGAGGTGAATTATCTTGTCAAAGAATTTGAATGTCGAAAATCTGCTGATAGTTATGCTCGTGCCACTACTAGCCGTACTGGAGTCTTAGATTGCTCTAACCTTCACACTTACCGATATAACGAAGACCTGTTCAAAAAAGTAACTACCTTTGCAGATGGTAAGAATCATGGTCTTATCTTCATTCTGGATTGGTCTGGTTCAATGCAGTATGTCTTGGAAGATACTATCAAACAACTCTTTAATCTTATTTGGTTCTGTCGTAAAGTAAATATTCCTTTTGATGTTTATGCCTTTACTTCCGAATATCCTTATGTTGTTCATGATGAGAATGGTGTGGCAAATATTCGCGAACGTGCCTATGAAAAAAAGAATGGAGTAATTGCTGTTGGTGAGTGGTTTTCACTTATGAATATTCTTACCAGTAATGTCAATGCCAAGACATTGGAAGAGAGTATGCTCAATATCTATCGTATTGTTCATTCTTTTGCTCACTATTGTAATTATTCTATTCCGAGTGGTATGCATCTTTCTGGCACTCCTTTAAATGAAACACTGATTGCTCTTCATCAAATTATTCCTCAATTTAAGAAGCAACATTCTCTTCAAAAAGTTCAGTGTGTAATTCTTACCGATGGCGAGGCAAATCCTTTGAAGTTTCATAAGGAAGTTTCTCGTTATGACAAACCTTACCTGGGTTGCATTTATGTTGGAGAAGATTGTTTCCTTCGTGATCGTAAATTGGGCACAACTTATACGCTTACTAATCGATATGATGAGTTTACGGGTGTGCTTCTTCGCAATCTTCGTGACAATTTCAAAGACACTAACTTTATTGGTATTCGTGTGCTAAATAATGGTTCTGATGCTGGAACATTCATTCGTCGCCATTGTCAAACAAGTCCAGAACTTTTGGAAAATACTATGAAAGACTGGAGAAAAGAAAAGACATTTGTACTCAAGAATGCCGGTTATCATAGCTACTTTGCCCTTTCTTCTTCTGTAATGTCAAGTTCTTCTGAATTTGATGTTGAAGAAGATGCTACCAAAACTCAAATCAAAAAAGCATTTGTCAAGAGCTTGAAGGGCAAAAAAATGAATAAAAAAATCCTTTCAGAATTTATCAATCTAGTTGTATGAATAAAAATTTTCCTCTTCAACACGTAGTTGTAGAAGAAACAAAAGAAGTATTGATTGTTGTCAATAGTGCCATCACCGCTATGGGTGTTGGTGCTATTGCTAAGCAATATTTTCCGGGATATAATCTCAAGATTATTTCTAAAGAGTATTTCCTAAATAAGAGAGAAGAATTGTATTTGAGAAAATGAGTAGATTTGGAGATTTGATCAGAGGTAAAAGCGCTCCTGCTCCAACACCTGTTGTAGAAGAAGCACCTGCTCCCGTAGTAGAAGAAGCACCTGCTCCCGTAGTAGAAGAAGCGCCTGTAGTAGAAGAAGCACCTGCTCCGACTAGATCTAAAAGAAGAAGTAGGAAATGATAGGTAGGACAGTTTCTAAACCGTCCACTCTGCCCTCACTCTGCCCCGACTCTGCCCTATAATAACTTCAGTTGAAACAACCAACCTACATCATGTCTCTTTCCGCAGATTACATCCGCACCTCTTTGCAGTCTCTATATGGTGAGTCTGTGGCAAGCGGCGATATCCGTGCCTGGTGTGCCATGAACGGTGCCAACTATCAAACCGTGACCAACAAATTGTCTCAATATAAGGTTGGTCGCGGTAAGTGGAATCTTGAAGTCACTCCTCAAAAGGTAGAAGAGATTGAGCGCAACTATCAGGCACCTGCCGCTCTTCCTGCCGTTGAACAAAACCTCATTCCTGAAAAAGATGACACTTTCGTCCGCTTTGGCAACTTTGGTGATATTAAAAAGATTATTCAATCCCGCCTTTTCTACCCAACGTTTATTACTGGACTATCTGGAAATGGTAAAACGTTCAGCGTAGAACAAGCTTGTTCTCAACTTGGTCGTGAGTTGATTCGTGTAAATATTACTATTGAGACTGATGAAGACGATCTTATTGGTGGTTTCCGTCTTATCGATGGGGCAACTGTTTGGCATAACGGACCTGTCGTGGAAGCACTCCAACGAGGAGCAATCTTGCTACTCGATGAAATTGACCTTGCTAGCAATAAAATCCTCTGCCTTCAGTCCATTCTTGAAGGTAAAGGTGTGTTTCTGAAAAAAATTGGTAAGTTTATCAATCCAACAAAGGGGTTCAATGTTATTGCGACTGCAAATACTAAAGGTAAAGGCAGCGATGACGGTCGCTTTATTGGAACCAATGTGCTCAATGAGGCATTCTTGGAGCGATTCCCTGTCACCTTCGAACAAGAATATCCTTCCCCTGCTATCGAACAAAAGATTCTTGAAGGTATTGCCTTAGATCTTGGTGTTGAAGATCGTGATTTCTGTAAGCGTCTTGTCGATTGGGCAGATATTATCCGCAAGACCTTCTATGATGGGGGTATTGAGGAAATCATTTCCACTCGCCGTCTTGTTCACATCATTCGTGCTTACAGCATCTTTGCCGATAAAGCGAAGGCAATTCAAGTTTGTGTGAATCGTTTTGACGATGAGACCAAGCAAGCATTCTTGGAACTTTATGACAAGGTGGATGTTGATTTCCAAATGCCCGTTGACAACCAGGAGCAAAATTGATAGAATGATTAACGCATGGAGTCTACTTTACGATGAGGTTTTGAAAATGAAAACAGATCACTATTTGGATAAAATTCCTGAAATACATATTGACTTTGCCGAAGCTTTTAAAGATGTTGATATTGATGTAAATTTGGATACGATTACTGGAGCAACAATGGCAGACCTTAAAAACGACAATGGGTTTTGGAAATATGAAGAAGATAAAACTCTAAAAGAAATTAAAGATTATCTATCTGGCACTTATAAATCTCACTATACTTCTCAAGAGTCGAAGACACAAACTCTTGATTTGATTGAGAGTATTGGGGATGCCGAAGCATTTTGTCGATCTAATGCTATCAAATACCTCTCGCGTTTTGGTAAGAAGAATGGTAAGTCAAAACTTGACATTCTGAAAGCAATTCACTATTGTGTTCTTCTCTATCATTTTTCTGGTCTTCACAAGCAAACCAGCTCTTACCCACAATGAAACTCCGCGAAAAAACTATGAAACTTTCTGAAAAAACTCTGACGACTCTCAAAAACTTTGCTGGTATCAACAATTCGATTCTTGTAAAGCAAGGTAATAAACTTCGCACTATTTCTGTGGCAAAGAATATTCTTGCCGAAGCGCAAATCAATGAAGAGTTTTCTCGCGACTTTGCCATCTATGATTTGAATCAGTTTCTCAATGGTTTGAGTCTTCATCAGGATCCTGATCTTGATTTTGCCGAAGAATCTTATTTGACTATCCGTGAGGGTAAGCGTCGTGTGAAGTATTTCTTTGCCGATCCTAATGTGATTATTTCTCCACCAGATAAAGAGATTCAACTTCCCTCACAGGATGTTTGCTTTCAACTTGATAGCGTAACTTTGGAAAAACTTATCAAGGCAGCAGCAGTGTATCAACTTCCCGATCTTTCAGCGGTTGGAGAAGCGGGTGTTGTCAAACTTGTTGTGCGCGATAAGAAGAATGATACATCTAACGAATATTCTATTATTGTTGGGGAAACCGATAAGAACTTTACTTTTAACTTTAAAGTAGAAAATATCAAGATTATTCCTGGTGCCTATGATGTGGTAGTCTCATCCAAACTCTTATCTCAATTTACCAATGAAGCATATAATCTCAAATATTATATTGCTCTTGAACCCGACAGCACATTTAGTTGATATGAATAAGGAACATACTAAAATCTTGGAAGAAGTTGCCAAAGAACTGGGAGGAGAAATATCCTATCAAACAAAATATGATAGTCAAAAAAATCTTCAAAAAGTTGTAATCATCACCTATCCTCATCCTGATGCAGTTTCCTGAACACATTCAATTTGTCGAAAAAGACGCAAAAAAATATGTTTTTGGTGGAATGGAAGTTCATTCCACAAATACTCTTCGACTCATTAGTGAGTTGGAAAGTGCCTATCAAATGCTCAAATATTTGGGATTTGAAAAGGATATGAATACTCTTGAAGATATGAAAAATCGATACTACAAGATGTATTTCAAACTTGCCAAACAAGAAAAGTCAATGCTTGATTAGTGATGCTCTACGTTGTTCAAATAGAAAAGGGGAAACTTATTACGCATGATGGAGATGTCGAAACCGGCATACACCATATGACACTAGAAAAGTTTTTATCTATGGTTCAAGTTGAGTATCAAGAGACTTATTGGATACCAGATCCAAAAGGAAAACGTTACAAACGAGTAAATTTCCAAAAAACTGATAAAATAGTCAAGAAACTAACTCTGGAATAATGAACATTTTTGTATCAGACCCTGATCCCGTTGTTTCGGCACAAGTGCTCCCAGACAAACACATCGTCAAGATGCCCTTGGAGACCTGCCAGATGCTCTCTATCGTGGCATCAGAGAAGTGGGGGCACGGATACGGCACTCTTCCTAAGGCAGACGGCACACCCTATGCTACGGAGAAGGGTGCCTTTCGCAATCATCCCTGCACCGTGTGGGCAAATGAAACAGTGGCAAATTCAAGGTGGTTAATTAGTCATGGGTTAGCATTGTGTGAGGAGTATTCCAATCGTTATAAAAAAATTCATTCTTGTCTTGCGACTCTTGCATACGCAAATAAACTTTTTCCTTTTGATGCTGCCCATAGAACTGAATTGACCCCGTTTGCCAGAGCAATGCCTGACGAATATAAACTTGATACAAGCATCTCAACCTTTGATGCTTATAAGATGTATATTGCATCTAAACCTTGGGTATGCGATAATTACCTTCGTCTTCCTGAGCGTAAACCTGATTGGATTTGATTATGAATAATGATTTTTTGTGGGTGGCAAAGTATGCCCCAAAGACAATTGAAGAATGTATTCTCCCAGAGGCAACCAAGAAGACCTTTCAAAGTTTCCTAGATAAAGGTGAGATTTCTAATATGCTTCTTGCTGGTCCTCCTGGTATTGGTAAGACCACAGTAGCAAAGGCACTTTGCAATGAACTTGGAGTAGATGTTTATGTCATCAATGGATCCGACGAGGGTAGATTCCTCGATACTGTCAGAAACAATGCGAAGAACTTCGCTTCGACCGTCTCGCTTACGGCAACTGCTAAACACAAAGTCATCATCATTGATGAGGCAGATAACACGTCCAATGACGTACAACTCCTCCTACGGGCGTTTATTGAGGAGTTTGCTGGTAACTGTCGATTCATCTTTACCTGCAACTATAAAAACAAAATCCTCGAACCACTCCATTCCCGTTGTGCCGTCGTTGAGTTTGGAATCAAAGGAAAAGAGCGACAATCCATTGCAGCTCTTTTCTTCAAGCGACTCAAAGACATTCTTGACGCAGAACGAATTGAGTATGATAACAAAGTACTCATTGAACTCATCAACAAACACTTCCCCGATTGGCGACGAGTCCTCAACGAGTGTCAAAGATACTCTGTGGGTGGTAAAATTGATTCGGGGATTCTTGCAACCTTTTCGGATGTCGCGGTAAATGATCTCATTAAAAGTCTCAAAGAAAAAAACTTTCCGGAAGTTCGTAAATGGATTGTCGCCAACCTGGACAATGATACTAGCGTACTTCTTAGGCGTGTTTATGATTCTCTTTATGAATCGTTGGTTCCTGGTTCCATTCCTGCTGCTGTGCTTGTTCTCGCTAAGTATCAGTATCAGGGGGCGTTCGTAGCGGACCAAGAAATAAATATGCTTGCTTGTATGACAGAACTAATGGTGGAGTGTACTTTCAAATGAAAAATAAAAGTCATCAACTCAAATCTAGATGGTATTATATTTTTTGGGGTATAATTGCCGTCGCTGTTGTAGGTGGACAAATATATGTTGGTAGTGGATACCGACAAATGTCTGGAAGTGTTAATCGTCTTACTGGACTAGTGATTACTCTTATGGAGGCAATCTAATGAGTCTCTATAAGATTGATAAAAACTCTTTATTTGAAAATAAAATAAAAACAACTCCGCAGAATGTGCAGGAGGCAAATGAAGCACTATATCGTGCTAAAATGAATTTACCTGCTGCTGCAAAGCATTGTGGTATGACTGAAAAGGAAATGAAAATGACTTTCCTCGAATATTTGAAGTATCATCCTATTGATTATGAAGTCTCTTAAAACCTGTCTCAGATATCCTGGCGGAAAATCCCGTGCATGTGTGAAAATCGGGAAGTTTATTCCTGATTTGCGTGATTATAAGCAGTATCGTGAACCATTTCTTGGTGGCGGTAGTATGGCAATTCATATTACTAAGATGTATCCCCGAATTCGTATTTGGGTAAATGACTTGTATGAACCACTTGTAAATTTTTGGATCCAACTTCAAGAGAATGGAAAAGAACTTCAGGATCTTTTAGTTGATTATAAATCGACTCATGCCAATCCAGAATCGGCAAAAGAGTTGTTTATAAATGCCAAAGAATGGGTAAATGATAGAACTAAATGTAATATTGATCGTGCCGTAGCATTCTATATTGTAAATAAATGCTCATTTAGTGGACTGACAGAAAGTTCTTCATTTTCTCCAAAGGCATCTGTAAGTAACTTTTCTCTCCGTGGCATTTCCAAACTTACTGGATATTCTGAACTAATTCAGAGATGGCATATTACCAATGGGTCATATGAAAATATGCTCACGAATGATAAAGATGTCTTTACTTATCTAGATCCTCCATATGATATTAAAGACAATCTTTATGGTAAGAAAGGTGATATGCACAAGAGATTTGATCATGATAAGTTTGCCAAAGATTGCTCATCACACGAGAGTAAAATGCTTGTAAGTTATAATTCAGATCAACTTGTGAAAGATCGTTTTAAAGATTGGAATGCTGCCGAGTTTGATCTTACATACACGATGCGATCGGTAGGCGAATATATGCGTGATCAAAAACAACGTAAAGAATTACTGCTTTTTAATTATGGAATTGAAGGATTGGTTGAACAGTATCAATCAGACAAAGAAACATCTAATTGATGAAGACCGTTCACTTGAGAAGGAATATCCTCCATACATTATAAATCGATGTTTCTCTGGACACATCGATACCTTGATGTTTGCCAATGAGATGAATAAGTATCACTTTCTTCCAAAGAGACTTCAATACGATTTCTTTATAAATATTGTGAGGAAAAAGAAGAGATTCTCTCCCTGGATCCGACAAGATAAAATCCAAGATCTTGATTATGTCAAACGTTATTATGGTTATAGTAATGAAAAGGCAAAGCAAGCTCTGAAGATACTAACAAAGGAACAACTGAAGTTCATTAAATCTAAATTTGATACTGGAGGAAAAGCATGAGCGTTGTTAGAGAGCCTGAAGTGAAATGGTCGCCAGATAAAATGGTGGAAGTGATTCTGGGAGAACCGGACGATTTTCTTAAGGTTCGTGAGACGCTGACACGTATTGGTGTCGCATCACGCAAAGAAAAAAAGATTTATCAATCGTGCCATATTTTGCACAAGCAAGGTCGTTATTATCTGGTGCATTTTAAGGAACTATTTGCACTGGATGGTAAGCACGCAAATCTAACTGTAAACGATATTCAGAGACGCAATCGTATTGTACAGTTACTTGCCGACTGGGGACTTATTGAAATTGTGAATGTTGATTTGATTCAGGATATTGCTCCATTGAATCAAATTAAGGTTCTTTCTTATAAGGATAAGGGAGAATGGATTCTTGAGACCAAATACAATATTGGTTCCAAGAAGAAAAGGACAGAGGAAACCGAATAAATAGGAGCGGGTTTCCACACCCGCTTTTTTGTGCCTTGTGTTAATATATACTTGTGGATGCCGTAAGGGTCCACAAAACACAAACTCGCTTTTTTAAGGAGCTACAATAATGACTAACCTCACAAGGTATACTGCTGCGGATCTTCCTGAATTGATGGAAAGAATCACGCGCAATTCTATTGGAATGGATGAATATTTTGATCGCCTTTTTAACCTACATGAAACTTCAAAGAATTATCCTCCATACAATCTTATTCAGGTAAATAATGTTGAGTCTAGATTAGAAATAGCACTCGCAGGGTTTAAGAAAGGAGAAGTAAATGCGTTCACAGAGTATGGAAAACTTTTTGTCGAAGGACAAAAAGAAGATACTGAGTCAGACAGGACATATGTCCACAAGGGAGTGGCTAGCAGAAGTTTTAAACGAGCATGGACTTTATCCGACGACACAGAAGTTAAGGAAGTCATCTTTGAGGACGGGTTACTCACCATTACCTTGGGGAAAATAGTCCCAGAGCATCATGCACGTAAAGATTATCTCTAAATAGAAGGTCGTCGTCGCATGACAGAGGGGATACTGGCACAATCCAGCAACATCCCCTTTTTTTTATGCTATAATATATGGAGGAACTATAGTATCATGTCTGTAAAACTTGCTATTTTAAAATCTGGGGAAACGGTCGTTGCAGAAATTAAAGAATTAATTTCTGATGATAAAGTATGTGGATATCTTTTTGAAAACCCTCATGTTATTCGCGAAAGAGCATCAATATTTCTTGCCGAAGATAATGAGCAAAATGGTAGAGACATTGAAATTGCAATCGCTCCTTGGATTATTTTGACAAAAGATGATAAAATTCCTGTTCGTCCTGATTGGATTGTAACTATTGTAGATCCAATAGATACTATTGCAGAAATGTATGAGGAAAAAGTTAATGGAAAAATCAGTGAAGTGCCTTCTTCTGAAGGTTGATAACGTAATTGTTACAGAAATTATTGAAGTTGGATCTGAACTTGGTGAACCAGATTGTAAACTTATTAATCCATACGAGATTGATGTTGATGGAAACTTGAAACCATGGCCAGAGATTACGGATCAAAAAGAACTTATGATTCATTCTGATAGTATTTTAACTATTGTTGATCCAAAAAAAGAAATTATTGACAAGTATCTTGAGTTAACTTCCTAATGCGCTTTTATACTAATGTTCAGATGGTCGGGGATAACTTCCTTGTTCGCGGTCATGAAAATGGAAAACATTTCATGATCAAAGAGAGGTTTGACCCGACTCTTTTTGTGCCTTCAAATAATCAAACAAAATATAAAACTCTTAATGGGGAGTATGTTGAGGCAATTCAACCAGGGTCTGTAAGAGATTGTCGTGACTTCATCAAAAAATATGAAGGTGTAGAGAACTTTAGTATTTACGGAAATGATCGATACATCTATCAGTATATTTCTGATAAGTATCCTGAAGAAGAAATTAAGTTTGATACTAACAAGATCAAGATCTCGACAATTGATATTGAGGTTGCATCAGAGAATGGATTCCCTGATGTGGAATCTGCTGCCGAGGAAGTTCTTCTTATTACGGTTCAGGATTATGCTACTAAGCAGATCCGTACCTGGGGTAAGGGAAACTTTGTAAACAAACAACAAAATGTTATCTACAAAGGATTTGATACAGAGTATGAATTACTCAATAGTTTCATTCACTGGTGGATGATTGAAGAAAATTGTCCTGAGGTTGTTACCGGATGGAACAGTGAGCTTTATGATATGCCGTATTTGGTGCGTCGTATTGATCGTGTTCTTGGCGAAAAGTTGATGAAGCGTATGTCTCCATGGGGACTGGTGACTGAGAAGGAAACTTTTATCATGGGACGAAAGCATATTTCTTATGATGTAGGTGGCATTACTCAACTTGATTATTTGAACCTTTATAAGAAGTTTACTTATAAAGCACAGGAATCATATCGCCTGGATTATATTGCCAGTGTTGAATTGGGGCAGAAGAAGTTAGATCACAGCGAATTTGATACTTTTAAAGACTTCTACACAAATGGGTGGCAGAAGTTTGTAGAATACAATATCATTGACGTGGAACTTGTTGACCGTCTGGAAGACAAGATGAAACTCATCGAACTTGCTATTACAATGGCATATGACGCAAAGGTAAACTTTGTCGATGTGTTTTATCAGGTAAGGATGTGGGATGCCATTATCTACAACTACCTGAAGAAGCGAAATATTGTTATTCCGCCAAAGGAGGATTCTTCCAAAAGTGAAAAATACGCAGGCGCATATGTTAAGGAACCGATTCCTGGAAAGTATGACTGGGTGGTGTCTTTTGACCTTAACTCTCTGTATCCTCATCTCATTATGCAATATAATATCTCACCAGAGACTCTTCTTGATGAAAGACATCCCCGTGCGAGTGTTGATCGAATCCTCAATGAGGAGATAACATTTGAGATGTATAAGGACTATGCGGTATGTGCCAATGGTGCCATGTATCGTAAAGATGTTCGCGGTTTTCTTCCAGAATTGATGGAGAGGATTTATAATGAAAGAAAGATCTTCAAAAAGAAGATGTTGAAAGCAAAACAAGATTATGAAAAAACTCCAACGAAGGCACTGGAAAAAGAAATTGCCCGTTGCAACAACATCCAGATGGCAAGAAAGATTCAACTTAACTCTGCTTACGGTGCGATTGGTAATCAGTATTTTAGGTATTATAAACTTGCAAATGCTGAAGCAATCACTCTCTCGGGTCAAGTTTCGATTCGCTGGATCGAAAACCGTATGAACGAATACCTAAATAAACTATTGCAAACGGAGGAGGTCGATTATGTTATCGCATCCGACACTGACAGCATCTATCTTAACCTTGGACCTCTTGTTAGTAAATTTTTTGCTAATAAGTCTAGCGACAAAACAGCAATTGTGGGGATACTTGACAAGATCTGCCAAGAGAAACTGGAACCTTTTATCGAACGTTCATACCAGAAACTTGCGGACTACGTACAAGCGTATGACCAAAAAATGCAAATGAAGCGTGAGAATATCGCAGAACGTGGTATTTGGACAGCAAAGAAGCGTTATATTCTCAACGTATGGAATAGTGAGGGTGTTCAATATACCGAACCAAAACTTAAAATGATGGGTATTGAGGCAGTCAAATCATCGACACCAGCTCCTTGTCGGACAATGATTAAAGATGGTCTTAAACTCATGATGAATGGAACAGAGGATGAGGTAATTGAGTATATTGATAAGTGTCGTAAGGAATTTAGAAAACTTCCACCAGAACAGATTGCTTTTCCACGATCTGCCTCTGATGTGAAAAAGTATCATTCTCACGCTGACATTTATTCGAAGGGCACTCCTATTCATATTCGTGGAGCACTTCTTTTTAATCATTATATTAAAGAGAAGAAGTTGACAAATAAATATTCACTTATTGCCAATGGTGAAAAAATCAAGTTCTTGTATCTGAAGAAACCAAATATTATTCAGGAGAATATTATTTCTTTTATTCAGGACTTTCCAAAAGAACTTGGTCTTGACAGGTATATTGACTATGACCTACAATTTGAAAAGAGTTTCCTTGAACCTTTCAAAGCAATTCTAGATGCCATCGGATGGTCTGTGGAAAAAAATGTAAACCTTGAACTATTTTTTGGATAATGGACTTCTTAAAAGATATCGTAAAAGAGATTGGAGATGACTACACAAAACTCGCCGCAGATATTGACGAGACTGAAACATATGTTGACACGGGTTCGTACATTTTTAATGGACTTGTGTCAGGTAGTATTTTTGGTGGTGTATCTGGGAATAAGATTACTGCTATTGCTGGAGAGTCTTCTACTGGAAAAACTTTCTTCTCTCTCGCTGTGGTTAAGAATTTTCTTAATTCTAACCCCGATGGTTATTGTCTCTACTTTGATACTGAGGCTGCCATTACTAAGTCACTCTTGGACTCAAGAGGCATTGACGTTTCACGGTTTGTCGTGGTTAATGTTGTCACAGTAGAAGAGTTTCGTAGTAAGGCACTTAAGGCAGTAGACATATACCTAAAAAAACCTGTAGAGGAGCGCAAACCTTGTATGTTTGTGTTAGACTCTCTGGGAATGCTCTCAACAGAAAAGGAAATTACTGATGCCCTGAACGATAAGCAGGTTCGTGACATGACGAAATCTCAACTTATCAAAGGTGCTTTCAGGATGTTGACATTGAAGTTGGGGCAGGCTAACATTCCAATGATAGTAACCAACCATACCTATGATGTCATCGGTTCTTATGTTCCTACTAAAGAGATGGGCGGTGGTTCTGGTCTTAAGTATGCTGCCAGTACCATCATATATCTCAGCAAGAAAAAAGAAAAAGACGGAACAGAAATTATCGGAAACATTATTAAGGCAAAGACTGCTAAGTCGCGTCTAAGTAAGGAGAATAAGGATGTTGAGATACGTCTCTATTATGATGAGCGTGGGCTTGATCGATATTATGGTCTTCTGGAGTTGGGTGAGATTGGAGGACTTTGGAAGAATGTTGCTGGACGTTATGAAATGAATGTTAATGGCGAAACCAAAAAGGTCTATGCCAAAGCGATTCTCAAAGAACCAGAAACCTACTTCACAGAAGAAGTAATGCAGAAACTTGACGAAATAGCGAGGAAGGAATTTAGTTATGGAGCGAATTGAACTTACAATTCTGCGCAATCTTCTATACAATGAAAACTATTCACGAAAGGTAATTCCTTTCATTCAACCAGATTATTTTGAGCAAAGGTCTGAAAAAGTAATCTTTCAGGAAATTGTTCATTTTATTGTTAAATATAACTCGGGCATCACAAAAGAAGCACTGACGATTGAACTTGAAAATCGTATAGATCTTACCGAAACAGAAGTAAGGGAAGTTCGTGATATTGTAGATGCTCTTCATGATGCCCCAGTAGACTATCAATGGTTGCTGGATACAACAGAAAAATGGTGTCGTGACCGAGCCATTTATCTTGCTCTTATGGAAGCCATTGGTATTGCCGATGGTAATGATGAGAATAAGAACCGTGATGCAATTCCAAGTATTCTGTCAGATGCTCTGGCAGTTTCTTTTGATAATAATATCGGTCACGACTACTTAGAAAACTATCAGGAAAGGTATGAGTACTATCATCGGAAGGAAGAAAAAATTGAATTTGATCTCGAATATTTCAATAAAATTACCAAAGGCGGTTTACCTCCTAAGACTCTTAACATCGCGCTCGCTGGTACAGGTGTCGGCAAGTCTCTATTCATGTGCCATGTTGCTAGCTCCGTGCTGCTCCAAGGACGGAACGTTCTCTATATTACAATGGAGATGGCAGAAGAAAAAATTGCTGAACGAATTGACGCAAACTTATTGAATGTTCCCATTCAAAATCTGACTGATTTGCCAAAGTCAACATTTGAAAACAAGGTAACTAGTCTTTCAAAGAAGACTCAGGGAACACTTATAATTAAAGAATATCCCACTGCATCGGCACATAGTGGACATTTTAAAGCACTGCTTAATGAACTTGCACTTAAGAAGTCATTTAAGCCTGATATTATTTTCATTGATTACCTTAATATATGTGCTTCCTCCCGCTATAAGTCAGGCGTTTCTATCAATTCATATAGCTATATCAAGGCTATTGCTGAAGAACTTAGAGGATTGGCTGTCGAGAAAGAAGTCCCTATCGTATCTGCCACCCAGACCACTCGTTCTGGTTATTCTAGCAGCGATGTTGATATCACTGACACTAGTGAATCCTTTGGTCTCCCTGCTACTGCTGATCTTATGTTTGCCCTTATTTCAACTGATGAGCTTGAACAACTTGGACAAATTATGGTGAAGCAGTTGAAAAATCGATATAATGATCCGACAATGAACAAGCGATTTATTGTTGGTGTTGATCGTGCCAAGATGCGACTCTATGATTGTGAGCAAAGAGCGCAGAACGACATACTTGACTCTGGTCAGGAAGAGGAGTATAATTACGAGGAGAAACCCAAGAAATCATTTGAAGGATTCAAGTTTTGATTTACTATACAGTTTACGATAAAAATGGCAATAAACTTGCCGATTGTGGGGGAGAGAATGATGCCAAATGGTTGGCAGAGTTGCGTAAGGGCACTTATAAGACCAACCGACTTGAATGGAATCGGACTATTGATGTAGAAACTTCTAAACTTGAATTACCTACCAAAGATATTATTGTAAATATGGATGGTGGTGTCGGTGGTTCATGGACTGTCGAAAGTCCACAACTAGATGAAAACAAACAACAACCTTTTGAAGTATAAAAATGACTGAACAAAAACATATTCAATTTGAGCGATACACCGAGTTTGTGGATGCCGTCACCTCCGATGCCTCCAAGGACTTTGTTGCTCTTGCCGACCGCATGGTCGAACTTGATGAAAAAGGTGCTAACATTGAGCGTCTCCTGACATCTGCCGTTGGTATTAATGCCGAAGGTGGTGAGTTTATGGAGATTGTTAAGAAGATGATTTTTCAAGGCAAACCTTGGAGTGAAGATAATCGTGAGCACCTGATTATTGAATTGGGAGATGTGATGTGGTATGTTGCACAAGCATGTATGGCACTTGAAGTTTCTTTTGATGATGTAATCGCAGGTAATGTCAAGAAATTGGGTAAGCGTTATCCCGAAGGAACTTTTGACATTTACTTCTCCGAAAATCGTGCTGCTGATGATCGCTAATTGATGCCAAAAAAATCAAACGAAGATCTCCATCCATTTCCTACATTTCCATATCGTTTAGAATATATGGATGGAAAAGATAAACGAGTTTGTCACTTCCAAACAGAAGATCATAGAACCAAACATATAAAACGATATGGATTGAGAAAAAATAAATACACTATTAATGATGCCATATGACTAAAAGAGAATTTACTGGAAAGGGTGGTGAAACATGGACTTGGGAAGAAACTCCTGAAACCATTGAAGCACTAAAAAAATTGCATGAAACTTCCCAAACAAATGCAACCAATCGTCTTCACGAAGACATTCGCAAGTTGAAAGCACAAGACGATAAAATGAACTATGATACGAGTGGAAAATGACTGACAAAACTGTTACAATCGAACTTGATGTAGTCTCTGCCGCAACGGTAAGACAAATTCTTTTTGAGGCGCAGAAAGGATATAGTTATGAATATCCTCCTCAACGAATCACTGTTATTCGTGATGTAGTAAAAGCACTTGATGAAAAGATTGGAGAAGTAGTCGATGAATGATAAACCTATTACAGTTGAAGAATATAAAGAAGTCGGTGAGCAGTTTTGGTCAAAGTTTGATTATGTGGCACAAAACATTGGTGAGGGTGCCAAACCAGAAGACATTCTAAAAGTTATGGAATCTCTTGCTGGTCTGGTAATGAAAAAACGAGCAGAAAAGAAAAAAGTTTCTCTGGGATTTAACAAGGAAACTAACGATGAATGAACCCGAAATCGTAATGTATGATGACTGCTTCTTTATTGAGGAGCGATTTGGTCTTTGGATTAGCGTATCTAAAGACCGTGAAGCACTAGTAACATCTCTTACAAAAGAAGAATGTATTACAGCAACACGATTTTATTTGAAGGGAAAACAGGAAGGTTGGGCAGAAGAAAATAATCGTGTTATTAATGACGGTGTTGTTGGCGGCAAACTTTGATGCCGTCTTTTCTGGGGAATTAGTTAAACGGTATAACGGGTGCTTTGCAAGCACTTATTAGGAGTTCGATTCTCCTATTCTCCATTCTAAATAAAAATAAAAATGGCAAATTTGTCCGCAAATGAACTTGCAAAAAGAAATAATTTTAATATATTTTTGACGAGGGTTCGATCCGGTAAAGAATTTGTATTGACTGAATCGAAAGGTGTGAAAATTAGATTGGATAAATCTATTTTAAAATCTTTGACCAGTGTAAATAGTCTTAATAATTATAAAGTTGGTCAATCTATTATGTTACCAACTGATAATGGGTATATGGTCAGACTGGCTCAAATATATAAAGATTCTGAGTTTTCTGGTAGAACTCAGGCAACTACAGCACAAGAAGATGCTCAAATTATAAGAGTTAATCAGCAACTTCGGGAGATATTTGATAAAACTGGTACGGATTTTACTTTATTAAAAGTTGGCAATACTACCTATCAGGTTGGTTTTTGCGAAAGTACCCCTGGTACTCCAAAATGTGACTTTCACTTTAAAGGAACTGTAGCGGGACAATATGCTGGGCATGTTTCTCATAAAGCTGGTGATGGTGCCAGAGCATTTCAACAATGGGCAGGAACATCCCAAAGAGTAGAACCAAATATTTTTAATCACCCAGAAACTCAAGCGTTTATCAATACTTTAAAAGAACTGTACCCTAATGGTATGCCTCCAGCAACAACTGTTGGTAGAAGAATTCAGGATGATAATTTAAAAAAGATGGCAGTATATGGTAGTCAGTATGGTGGGATAAGAGGGGAAAATAATGTTGATATTACTATGCAAGGAGTTTTGAATATTCGAAACAAAGGTAGATATTATGAATTAACTTCTACAGGACATAAACTGAATAATGGAGATAGAATAACTGGAAATTATGAACCTGTGTTTTTAGGAGTTTATAAAGGAGATAGAAGTGATCATGGAATAAGAGGTGCAAGAGTAATCATTCAACCAATTGGCGGAAGAACAATTAAGCAATATGTATAAGAAAAATGGAAACAGAAAAATTTGTAAAAGATTTACTATCTGATTTTAACGGATCATATAAAGATTTTTTTTCCTATGTTTATAAAATTTTTACTAAAAAAATAGATTCTATAAGTAGGAAAGAAATCAAAGATAAATATATAAAGATAAGAAAAAGTATTCTGAATTATGTTATTGCGAATGAAAAAACAATAACGGCAGAACTTAATAGAAAAAGAAAATAAAAAATAATGAAAAATTTTTCCCAATTCTTAAGTGAGATTAGAAGTCCGAAAGAAACTGCCAGACTTCTAAATCTTAAAAGCGATGGTCATGGTGGATATTATGATGGAAGAGGAGAGTTTACCGCAAAAAGCGTTGGTGGAAGACTTGTATTTTATAATAAAATGCAAGTAGTGGGTCGTAAGGATCCAAGACAAACTGAAAAGGAAAAAACTATAGCATCTCCTGGTTATAGAGATCCTAATAGATTAAGAGAACAATATATAAACAAAGAAATTTTTAATGAAAATGATTGGGTAAAAAGCATAGTAACTGAAAAGGTGGGAAAAATTATTCGTAGAGGGACAAATTACCTTATTTGTGTTACTGAAGATGGTGATATGTTTAAGTCTTGGATTAAAGATCTGATAGAATATAGTGAAGTTAAGATGGATGATAAATATCGTCTTCCCGGTAAACCAAATATGTTAATTGGAACGGATGGATATCGTAAGAATGCAGAGGACGCAATCAAATTCCTAAATAAATATAGAAAAAAGTAAGAAGTAAAATTTTCTCATGAAAAGGAATATTGCCGAAGAACTTCCTGCAAGAAAGCATCCTGCAGGTGCTTCAAGTTCTAAAGGAAAAGAATTGGAAAATAGAAAACAAACAGATCCTGCCAAAAAAGCAAAGCAGGCAGTTTATGATATTCGTTACAGAGCAAGAAGAGAAGAAATTCCCCTTCGTCAGGCATATTCACAATATCTTCAAAATAGTAGTTTAAGTCAGCAAGAAAGAGAAGTTGTAAAGGGGATGTTGTTTGGAAAAAATGGTATGAGAGAAGATTATCAAATTCAAGAAACAGCATCTTTAAGTGTTGCAAGTGCGTTGTATAAGGTTTTTGTTGATAATGAGGTTATTGATGATGAAGTAAGTTTAGTTTATGAGCAAGAGATGCAAAACACTGGAGAGAAGAAATATAAAGTAAGAGTAACAGGAAAGGATGGTCGTACTTATGTTAGAATGGCAACTCGCCAAAAAATAAATGATCTTCGCCAAAATCCAAATATTTCTGAAGTTGAAATGACTGGTTATGGTGAACCATATGAGGGAAAAAAGAAAAAGTCTGGAGGTTTAGATCCTGTAGGTAAAGAGGATTCAGATGTTAATAATGATGGTAAGGTAGATAAGACAGATTCATATCTCAAGAATCGTCGCGAAAAAATTGGCAAGGAAATTGCCAAAGAAGAATTTATTCATGAAGCTGAGTCAGAGACTGAGAATGATAGAAAAGAAATAAAAATTATGAAAGGAAAAAATAATGTTACCGTGATGCCCAATGCTCCAGGATCTAACAAAAATAATTATCAAATGAATTCAAATGAAATGGAAGGTCCTTTCATCACTGAAAAAGCTTTAAGTAGAGCACAACAAAAATTTATGGGTATGGTTTATGCGGCAAAAAAAGGTGAAACACCAGCATCCCCTGAAGTTGAAAAGGCAGCAAAAGGCATGAGTGAAAAGGAAGCAAAGAAATTTGCAAAAACAAAGCATGAAGGTCTTCCAGAAAAAGTGAAAGAAGAAAAGGAAGAAAAAAGAGATGCTAGATCTGATAAAGCGTATAGAGAAATGCTTAAAAATAAATTGAGATCTGGTCTTGGGATAAAAAATCCTATGGTTCTCACTGACCCTCAAAAATTGGAAAAGGATTTTGATAAAATTGCCACTTCAAGTTCTGTAAAAGATTGTATGGATGAAGATAAAATAATAGAATCTAAAGATGATCCAGGTGATGAGAAAAAACTTGCCAGATTAGGGGCAAAGAGAATGGATGCAGTCGCACTTCTCAAGGATAAATTGGACAAATATCATGCTGACAGACTAAAGAAAATAAATACCAAAAATAAGAATAATCCGGCTCCCCGCCTATAAGAGTAAGAGCATGATATATAGTAGTAGGTTGCCACTACTACTATGCTTGCATTTCTTCTTCCATTAGCATCAAAAATTATCTCTGATGCCGTTGCCAAGATTCCGGAAAATGAGGAACTTGGAGAAAAACTGATTGATATTTGTTTAGTTATTCTTGAAAAAGCAGTAAAACTGACCAAGACTGATATGGACGATCAACTTTTAGAGGTTGTTACGAAGGCAATTAAAGCAAGAGAAGAGTGATATTTGGAGACCTTAGGGTCTCCTTTTTTTATAAATATCTGTATAAAAAGAATTATAGGTAAGGGAACATGGCTCTTTGGGGCAATAAAGATTTGGTTTATAATGATGGTACTATTGCCGTCAATTTCGATACAAAGCAAGTAACTGGAACGGTAGGTGTAGTTACCTTTACTACTTCAAGTTCAGGAATTAATACTGGTGCCGTAATTACTGTTGGTGCTGGAGCAACATATGGTTATGCCGTAATTACTGGTGGTATTACTTCTACCACTATGAATATTGATAGCACTAGTGGTTTTGTTGTTGGACTTACAACTGTTCCTGCCGGAGCATCATATGCTATTTCTGAAGAACCTCTTTATACAATAACTGATTCTGGATATATTGCTCCAGAGGCAAAAGCAGCTGCTGATGCAACAAAGACTGGACCAGATGGATATACAAAACTTTTCACATCATCCATTTATGGTGTAGATACTACAGAAGTTGGAGTTGCTAATACTGCAACTGGCGATGCACGCAAGTATGCTCCTGCACATGCTGGTTGGGTTGGTGTTACAACTTACATGGATATGCATGGCAATCTCAGAGTTAAGACTGAAACATTTGTTGCAATGAGTGCCGATGCCGATGGTAATGGCGGTATTCAGAATGATGCTGATGGTTCTATTATTGCTGACGATACTCAATATCCAGATACTGCTAGCTGATATTAAAGGGTGATGTATGAAATTTGATGAATTGAATGAGGGTAATTATTTACTCTTCGCCATAAAATTCTACGATAATCCCCAAGCAGTTACAATGGAAGATTTTGAGAACGATTTAAAAAGAATACGTTATATAAAGAGACTTTTGAAAAGGTATCAAAGTACTGGTGAAATTAAAATACACCTTATTTTGAATCATTTAATTGTTCTCTTTAATGTTTTTAATGATGCTGCTGTTCCTTTATTATTCTATAATTTGGAAAAAGAATTGTGGTCACCATTAAAAAGTTTTTTGGTCTATTTGAATAGAATTCCCGAGTATCCAAAAACTCAGATACATGATATAGAAGAAGATTCAACTTGTCTCCTGAAATTAAAGAAACTCTAATGGACATAGAAAAAATTATTAAAATTGTTAGAGAACTAAAGGAAGAAGGATCTTCAATTGCTAATGTGAGTGGAGCAAGTTCTTTGGGGTTTAATCCAGAAACAGAAACTCCTCCTGTTTATTTAAATAAAAAGAAAAAAAGACCTCCCATAATTGCCAGAGGTTTGATGCCAGGAGCAAGGAAACGTTGGAGCAATAAGTAAAATGTTTTCAGATTCAAAAGTTGCTGTTCTGGAATCAAAGCTTGGAATCTATGAAGATCTTTCGAGAGAGATGCTTTCGAAACTAGAATCAGCAGTAGAAAAGATATCAGAAGGTAATAATCGTATTGCTCAAATTCTCACGAAACATGATGAGAGAATTGAGCAGAGTATGAAGACTGATTCTCTCATTATTAAAATGATTGATGAGTTAAAGGAAGATAGCGAGAAAGATCATAAGATTTTACATGAAAGAATTGATAAGATAGAAACAGAAATAAAAGCATTCTCAAAGTTTCGTTGGCAAATCGGTGGAGTCTTGGTAGTTGTAGCACTTCTCATTAGTGCCGGTACTATTCTTCCACTTTCCTTGACCCAACAGGCACCACAGGTTATAATGGAGAGACGATAGTATTGTCTCTGTAATGGATCTAGTTGACTCCAAGTATATTGGTCTGATTTCTTCACGCCTACAAAAGTTCAAAAAGGTCAAAACAGATCTCTATAACTTTCGGTGTCCTATTTGCGGAGATTCGCAAAAGAACAAAAATAAGACAAGGGGATATCTCTACCAGGTCAAAAATAACACAAACTTTAAGTGTCATAATTGTGGCGCGAGTATGTCATTGAATAATTTTCTCAAGCAGATGGATACTACGCTGCATAAGCAGTATACACTTGAGAAGTTCAAGGAAGGGCACACTGGCAAAAACTTTGTGGTTGAAGAACCAAAGTTTGATTTTAAGAAACCTGTATTCAAACAATCTATTGATCTTCCAAAGGCATCAAGTAATTCTGTTGCGAAGAAATATCTTGAAAATAGAAAATTGGACCCGGATAAATTTTACTATGCGGAAGGATTCAAGCGGTGGACAAATACACAAAAAAAGACTTTTAGCACCATAGGTAGAGATGAACCGCGTATCATCATTCCAATGTACGATGAAGATAAAAATTTGATTGGGTTTCAGGGAAGAGCACTAGATAAGTCTCCCAATAAATATATCACCATTATGATTCAGGAGGAGGCACCGAAGATATATGGACTGGAAAAAATCAATAGAGACTTACCTATCTACTTGGTCGAAGGACCCTTTGACAGCACTTTCGTCTCTAATAGTGTGGCTTTGTGTGGCAGTGACGGTGACATTCGTTGTCTTGAAGGAAGCAGTATTATTTTTGTTTATGATAACGAGCCCCGCAATCGAGAGATTGTTGGAAGGATTGAAAGATGTATCGAACGAAATGAAAGCGTCGTCATCTGGCCAAGCAACGTAAAAGAAAAAGATATAAACGATATGATTCTTGCTGGACATGATGTTCAGTCTGTGCTAGAATCGAATACCTACTCTGGTTTGGAAGCAAAGATCAAATTTAACAATTGGAAAAAGATATGACGAACGGAACAAAAGTTGTCAAGAGAAATGGGTCTATTGAACCTCTTGATTTGAATAAACTTCATAAAATGGTTGATGAGGCATGTAAAGACCTTGCCGGGGTCTCTGCAAGTCAGGTCGAAATTCAATCAGGTATTCAGTTTTATGATGGCATTCCAACGGCAAAGATTCAAGAAATTTTGATTCGTGCCGCAAGTGATTTGATTGATCTTGACCATCCCAACTATCAGTTTGTGGCAGCACGTCTTCTTCTGTTTTCTCTTCGCAAACAGTTGTATGGTCGTATGCACGAAACACCAACTGTAAAACAGCACGTGGACCAATGCATTAAAAAAGGTGTTTACGATGCAGAAATTGCGGACCTTTACACTGATGAAGAGTTTGATAAACTACAATCATTTATTGATCATGATCGTGACTTTTTGTTTACATATGCCGGATTGCGGCAGGTTGTGGATAAATACCTAGTGCAAGACAGAAGTAGTGGTGCTCTTTACGAAACACCACAGTTCATGTATCTTCTGATTGCCGCAACTATCTTTTCGAAGTATCCTAAAGAGACCCGTCTCGATTACGTAAAGAAGTATTATGACGCAATCTCAAAACACCGAATCAACATTCCCACACCTATCATGGCAGGAGTGCGAACTCCACTTCGACAATATGCTAGCTGTGTTCTTGTTGATGTTGATGACTCCCTCGATAGCATCTTTAGTTCTGATATGGCTATCGGTAAATACGTTGCACAAAGGGCGGGAATCGGTATCAACGCAGGTAGAATCCGTGGCATCAACAGCAAAATCAGAGGTGGAGAAGTGCAGCATACAGGTGTTGTCCCATTTCTCAAAAAGTTTGAAGCAACTGTCAGATGTTGCACTCAAAATGGCATACGAGGTGGATCAGCAACTGTCCACTTCCCCATCTGGCACCAAGAAATAGAAGACATTATTGTTCTCAAAAACAATAAAGGAACAGAAGACAATCGAGTAAGAAAACTTGACTACTCCATCCAAATTTCAAAACTTTTCTATGAGCGTTTCATCCAGAATGGAGAGATTAGCCTGTTCTCACCGCATGATGTTCCAGGACTCTATGATGCTTTTGGTACTGATTCATTTGATGATCTCTATGTGGGCTATGAACAAGATGAGTCTATTCCAAGAAAAACTATTGGTGCTCAAGAACTCATTCTGGACATCCTGAAACAGAGGGCAGAAACTGGTCGTCTCTACATCATGAATATCGACCATTGTAACTCTCACTCTTCCTTCATGGATAAAGTTGAGATGAGCAATCTGTGTCAGGAGATTACGCTTCCAACCAAACCAATCAAGCATATTGACGATGAAGATGGGGAAATTGCTCTGTGTATCCTTTCTGCTATTAATATTGGTAAAATCAGGTCTTTGGAGGATCTTGATGTTCTGTGCGATCTTGCAGTTAGGAGTCTTGACGAACTTATTGATTTTCAGCAATATCCCGTCAGAGCAGCAGAACGCGCCACCAAAGCACGCCGTTCCCTTGGAGTAGGTTATATTGGTCTGGCACACTATCTTGCCAAGCACGGGTGGTTCTATGACGATCCTAATGCCTGGAAACTGATTCATGATCTTTCAGAGGCATTCCAATATTATCTGATTCGTGCTACAGTAAATCTTGCCAAAGAAAAAGGATCATGTGAATTCAGCCATCGTACCAAGTATGGACATGGAATTCTGCCGATTGATACATACAAGAAGGATGTAGATGAGATCGTACCAAATGAGCTTCATTACGATTGGGACGGTCTTAGAGAGGATGTCAAGAAGTACGGAGTACGGAACTCAACATTGTCCGCACAAATGCCTTCAGAGAGCAGTTCCGTTGTGTCAAACGCAACAAATGGAATCGAACCACCTCGTGCCTTTCTGTCCGTTAAGAAGTCCAAGAAAGGAGTTCTCAAGCAGATTGTCCCACAATATAGCAGTCTTAAGAGCAATTATACGCTTCTTTGGGATATGGAGTCCAATCGTGGTTATATTAATGTTGTTGCTGTGATGCAAAAGTTCTTTGATCAGGCAATTTCTGGTAACTGGAGTTATAATCCAACTAAGTTTCCTGACAATGAGATTCCTATTTCTTTATGGGCACAAGATCTTTTGACTACATATAAGTACGGTTGGAAAACCAGTTATTATCAAAACACGTACGACAACAAAAACGACGAACTTGAAGAGACAAATTCAACATTAGATAATTTAATTTCTGAAATAGAAAACACAGCGGAGGAAGATTGTGAGTCTTGTAAAATTTAAGACCAGTGTAGATGACAACAAAACGGTCAGTCAAATGACCGTCTTCAATTCAGAAGAAGTAGATACAAAAAAACAACCCATGTTCTTTGGAAAACC
>Ga0208917_1000021_pt1 | contig 76253 bp, 69 predicted proteins | sample DEB08_DNA_10_FD_185500 | JGI IMG/M metagenome (GOLD analysis project Ga0208917, IMG submission 185500) | Aqueous microbial communities from the Delaware River and Bay under freshwater to marine salinity gradient to study organic matter... | ecosystem: Environmental > Aquatic > Marine > Coastal ...
TGTCAGTCATAATACGAGACCAAGTGTCGATAACTACTGTCTTAACATTTTTTAGTTCGTTTACTTTTTTCAAAGTAGCTAATACTATACTAATGTCAGACGTTTTGCGATAATTACGCTTTTCCTCATTATAATTTTTGCTAAACTGTTTAAAAGGTAACGCCTTTTGATCGGTGTTAATTATTACAGTTTCTTCGGGATTTAGCTTACGTAATGAGGTAGATTTACCCATACCTGATTTACCAACCAGGAACACTAATTGTGCCATAAAGTTATTGTTTTTTGATTAATTACTACTATGTAAATATAGTCATTTTTCCCTGTATTTACAAGGGATAGAGAGTTAAAATTGCTTAATTTATTTCATACGTTTTTCTGTTTTTAAAGGGTTAATATTAGATTAAATTTTATCATACACAGTTACTAATAACTGCTCTTGAAAATGTAGAATTTGCTCTACTGTTTTCCATTCAGCATCTCCTATATTTTTCTTACAAAAAGCAAGCTCTATATAGTGACCATTGCTTAAGCCTTCCATAGATAATTTTTTAAGACAAGACTTTAAAGCAGAATACTCAAATTCATTATTTTTTAAAGATGTATAAAAGTTTAATACACTAGCCGACTGTGCTATATTAGCAACAGAATAATCTCCTAGTTTATATAAAGCTGGTAGAGGAAATGCTTTATGCACTTCTTCTATAATTTCAAACTTTTCATACAACTTTTTAGATAACTCAGGCCTTTCTTCTTCAGCTGGTTCTTTTGAACAATTAATATTGTTAACTAATAGAAGTATTTTACCTTCTTCGAAAGCTTTACTAATGCTTCCTTTTTCTTTTTTTACAATTGGCATAATTGATTAATTTAATTTAGAATAATAATCGTGAACTTTCTTAAGTTCTTCAGGCTTACCATAAACTTCATTAGCTTTTGGTAATTGATAATAAGCACCTATCTCGCCTACAAATAGGAAGCTTGCTAGTAGATTTACATCACCGTCACGGTTCTTACAAATCTTAGCTAGTCTATAACGATTTTTGTATTTTGTTATGTCAAATCCGAGACACTTATCTACACCATAATAAAACGGACTTGCTAAACCTATTACAGTATTAGCATCCTCTGAGACATTACCAGTGTTTTTGATGTCACTTAACATAGGCATCCAATTATCTCTTTCTCTACGGTCCATAGCTTCTGATGAACGATTAATCTGTGATATAACCACAGGACTAAAATTGAACATATTTCTAAAGAACACTAGAGTTCTAGATGCTTTGTCGATAGCTTCTTTTAGAGAGCTATAATTATTGTAGTTTATTAAACCTATATGATCTATTACTACAAGAGTAATTAAACCAGGATTATTAGGTTCATAGCCTACAATAAGCTTATTGTTATCTCTAATAACTTTACCACGTTTTTCTGCATAATCCATAAGATCTTTATACAAAAACTCTGGACTAAGTGTACTACGATAGTGCAAATACTTATCTTGTATTTGTCTCATTCTATCTTCGTATTGTGGTATTAGCTCTGCTACTTCAGGACGTAGTGTTTCTCCACCTAAACTTAGTATTTCATTTAAATTAGTCAATACTCCGTGTTCACGCCACATAAGATTAGCAATATGTTTTGCTATCTGATGAGGCGGAGGTATCTCTAGAGAATAATATATAATCTCTATGTCATGGATGTACCCAGGGTTTGATTGCAAAAAATCTATAGCGCCATAAACATAAGTTGAATTTACAAATGACGTTTTACCGACACTTGTACCTGCGAAAACTAAATCGTATCTACCTGGCTGTATATTTTTTATATGATTACTTAAGGTTGTAAACCCTTGAAAAGGTATACCTGTATTTAATCCTCTCTTACCACGTTCTATTGATTCTTTTAGTTTATCCCAATACTTAATTTTTGCTGTCATATAATATTTAAATTTGATCCGAATTCCAATCTTGTTCTTCCACTCCTTCAGGTTGTATAAAGACTTCCCATTGTTCCCACATAGAATTGTTAAGAACAGTTTCCATGTTAGGCAAGTATTGAAGTTTATTAGCTCTTTTTTGTTGAGCTATAAAAGCTTCAGTTGCTTTAATTGCTAATTCATGTTGAGCAATTCTTTTGACTCTAGCAAGATATTTCTTTTCATGTTTCTTAGCAACTTGAGCAATGGAACCAGAGGCACGTAACACTCTGGTTCCTACTCTTACAGGATAACATTGATAAAATTCCCAAAAGTTAATTTGATCTCCACGTATTCCAAACAATTTTTCAATCTTGTCTGTAGAAATAATCGTATCCATAAATAAACCCCCTTGGGATAATATATATGGGGTATCTTTTAAGGATTCTCTTATATCAATTGCTTGATCTTTACCGAAAATTTTCTCAATATTAGTATAGTCTTTATTATACAGAAGTTGTAGTAGAACTAGCTGATTCGGAGTCAGGGATGACCGCTGGAGCAACTCCAGATTCATCGATATTTCCATAATTTAACTGATTTAAAAAGTCTTCTAAGTTACAAATAATTACCTTATTTTTATCTATATCACCTAACCTTTTTTTCATCCAAACTTCTTCTTGAGTCCCAGGAGAATAAAGGTTTACAATGATTGCTTCTTTATCAGGTTGCATACGGACAACTCTACCTAATTGCTGTATAAAAGTACGTTTAGTAGAATTAGAACCAGCTATAATTGCTAGCGAACAATCAGGAACGTTGAAACCCTCGTTTAGTGCTTGTACACTGCTGATATATCGCACCTTGGTGCGTTTGTCTTTGAACCTTGCTACTATGTCTTTCTGTTGTTTCTTGGTTATTTTGCTGTGAAAGCTCATACATATATCACCAAGCTTTTCTTGCAACAATTCTGCAAATTCCACAGTGCCACTAAATATAAGGCCGTTACGTTTACCTACAGCTTGGATAATATCATGAGTAGCTTGCGCTTTATTGCTATTATTTAAACATATAGTCTTACGCTTTCTCATAGATGCATAATATTGAGCCGCTTTACCTTTCTGTTCACTAGTACCGCTTTTAAGATGCTGTTGTGCTTTTCTAAATGCATCTCCACCAAATCCTAAAACTGCAGCAAAATGCTTAAAAGTATTATTAGCTTTATCATATGATTCTTGCTCATCTTTAGGCAAAGGCACAGCTACATTGTACACAGTATACGGTGCTATCCATCCTGCTTCTAAGCAATCATCTACAGTAACTTCATCAATTACTTCTAGATAATCTAGAATAATATCATGAAGTCCGTCTTCACGTTCTAAAGTTGCTGTTAGACCTAATACATACTCACAATCTGCTACTTCAAATATTCTTTTGAAACTATCAGCAGCATATCTATGACATTCGTCTAAAACTAACATGTCATAGTTACGAGGTTGCTTTATAGCAGTATTAATTACTAACACATCGGCAAACTTTACTTTATTTTTAGCTAGTTCTGCTTCCCATTGTGCTTTTAATGTAATAGTAGGCACAACAACTAGACAGGATTCTATACCTGCTCTATCTACCATACCTTTAATAGCCATAATAGCAGTATAGGTTTTACCGAAGCCTGTAGCAGCTTGGAATATACCTCTAAAGTTATTCGCTCGCCATTTTTTTAGTACTTCTATTTGTCTTTCTGTTCTTGTCATTTAATTGTTTTTAATTTTTAATAATATCCCAATGTCTTAACTTTATGCCCCGCCAACTATATTTCAGATATTTGAGGTACTAGGATCGATTATTTTTACGGATATTTTCACCAACATTTTCTAGCTTTCGCCAACCTAATCCAGAACTATGTACATTAGTGACATTGGGTATTATTAATGTTGCCAATATTTTGTTATTTCAGGTTCAGCTTTTAGTTTTACTGTTTTACAGAAAACATCACCTGCTTTTTCCATACATACTTGAAGTACTTTACTTATCTCATTCTTGATATCCTCACTGCATTCTACAACCCACTCGTCATGAACTACATTAGGCATTTTAACTTTAAATACTAAATCATTTTCTTCTAGATACCTAAAGAAATATATACCTGCTAGTTTAGTGATATCTGCAGATGAACCTTGAATAGGATAATTAAGTGACATTCTTTCTATATCACCTTTCTTAATAAAATATTGACGTACTTTTGGTTTATAATATTCTTTAAATTTCTCAGTGTTTCTTGCTTTATGGTCTCTATAATCCGACCAGAACTCTGGATCTTCTTCTATCTCAGCAGTTAATCTTTGAAAGTCTTCAAAGAATGGTATATAGCACTTACGACCACTTACCTCATTAAATTGTATATAACCTGATTTTAATGCTTTAGTCTTTTCTTGCTTAAAATAATTAGCAAGACCAGGAAAAGCTTTAAAATATGCTTTATATACTTCTTCGCCTCTAGTCATAGAGATGTTAAGATTTTGAGATATAGTTATACCTGTACCACCATAGTTAATTGCAAAGCCTGCACCTTTTGCTATCTGTCTTTTCTCTTTATGATCACTTTTAATATCATTAAGAGCTAAATCAGCTAGCTCAGGAAATATCTTAGATGCTACAAATGAATGCATATCACCTAAGCCTTGAGCATAGAAATTTAATAAGTCCGTATCTTTAGATTTATTAGCTAATACTATTTGCTCTTGACCACTATAGTCACTAACTATTAATGTATTACCTTTCTCTGATTGAAAACAACTTCTTGTTCTTGTATCAGAAGGTATATTTTGCATATTAGGCATTTGAGGAAGATTGTATTTTTTATTAGCTTTTTGACCAGAAGATAAACGACCCGTATTCATTATTTGTGTAAAATTAGAATGTATTCTTCCTGTTATAGGATTTATATAATTAAACCAATTTTCACCATATGTACTTACAACTTTATGTTTTTCAGTGTATTCTAAATAAGTACTAATAATAGGATGTTTATCTTTTTGCTTAACAAGAACTTTCTTATCTACAGAATCTTTCATCAAGCCTGACTTTTTATCTTTAATCTTAGTATCTACACCAAGAGATTGCATAAAAGGTATAACTTGTTGAGACGAAGACCAGTTTATATTACACTTAACACCGTCTTGAAATAAATCAAGCTGTGAGTCTATAAAGCCACTATATGTCTCAGGATTCTCTAGTATAAATAGATTAAGCTTTCTTGTTATTTCCATAAGATCGCTATAATCTTGATTACACTTGTTTTGCCAATCTTCAGGATTCATATAAAAGCCACAGAATTCTATATAAGCTAGTACTTTCACAAACTCATTGTCTAAACTTGCTGTTCTTTTTAGCCCTTTCTCTTCTAGGGCTACTATTTGCTTTCGTCTTATCTCGTGGAGATATTTTACGTCGTCAGCTGCATATTTTATTACTCTAGAGCTCAGTCCTTCTTTGTGTATATAACCTCGTACAGTTTTATCAAGCTCTATTTTACAGTATTTATAAGTCACTGCATCAAGAGATTTTCTTACTGTATCTATACCAGTAAATAATATTCTTTCTACAAGAAAACTATCATATACTTTCTTCGGAACTATTCCATGATAATACAAAAATCTTAAGTCAAACTTAGCATTATGCATTATTAGTTCTTTCTTCTCAAGAATATCCTTATATTCTTTAGGGTCAATAGTAGTACAATCGATTACATATTGTTTGTCATTATCGCCTAGCTGCATAGATAACAGCTCACAGGTATAAGGATCCATACCCATAGTCTCGGTGTCAAAACCGATTATGTCTAATGTTTCTAAATATTCTAGTGACTCCTCTATAGAAGACATAGAATAACCAGCAGAGTTAAACATACTCTGCTGATTGCTTACTAAATATATCATAAATTATAAGGTTAACTTAAATCAGACAATAAATTGTCTATTCATTATATAAAATATAGCCTACTGCAAAGCATAGAGGCCCGAATATTGCCATCATTGGGATAGCATTTACTTCTCTTGTTCTCCATCTTTTATGGTAGTATCTATTACGCTTACTTATCCAGTAAATATAGCCATATATTCCTATATATAGCCACGATATTATTAATAATGTTATCATAATTTTAAGGTTTATTGTTCAATTGGTAAATCCATTGCTACAGCTTGTATATGAGATTTGGGCAAGTTATACTTAGTCATAAGCTCAAGCATCTTTCCATTGCTCATTTTGGTTAATAAACTGGATTCATCAATAACATATTCTTCTACTTCATTTGTTTTCGGGTCTATATCCATTAATTGAAAGAAATACCCTTCTGCATGATCAAAGCCATATGCTATAACTTGATCGCTTTTTTCTATTACGTGTCTACTCATTTTTTTAAAAGTATTAATTGTCTAACTTGTTTACCAAACTCTGTATCATTAGGATATTTTTCATGTAATTCCATTACTGATTCTCCTAAATGACAGAGAGTAAACTTATTTTCCATTATAGTTTCTTTTATACGATCATAATCATGTTGATTACTATCTACACTTTTTACCTGTCTGTGTTTATTTAAATCTTCACTCATAAGCCTAACTTAAAAATTATTTCTACTAAACGTAAAATCATTAATCCATAAAAAACCCATGCAAATATTCCATAAAGTTTAATTCTTCTCCAATTCCAGTGGAGTTCATGTTTAATTCTTCTTTTCATAATTTATTCTTTTATTTCTGTTTTATTTAAGGGTATTGCTACTAATCTACCACCATAACTACTATGATATACAATAATCTTATGGTCATCTATTATAAACGTACTTACTTTTGCTTCATGGTAATTTGATTCATCTATGTACCTTTCTACCTTGAGAGGTTTTGCATTTGACCAATCTTTTTCATGCTGCTCTAATCTTCCTTTCTCTCCACACCCTACTAATAAGAGTGCTACTAATAATAATTTATTCATTCTCTTTTATTTTATTTCTGATATTACTACACTTTTCATAGTCTTCTATATCTATAAAATACTCCAGTGTAACTAAAGGATCTTCATGGTTCTTTGGTAACAAGAACGGCCCATCTCTACCTAATTCATCATACGTTGTTTCTCCCATCAATAACTTATAGGAGTTTTCATACGCTTCACTCATCTTTGTTTTGGTTTAAATCATCAATCTTTTCTACAATATCATCTTTTAACTCATCAGTTAAAGTTTGTAGTGGTAGATTATAAATCCACTCTATTAATTCTTCTTTACTCATCTTCGTTTTGGTTTAAAATTTATCTAACTCATCTTTTGAAGATCTCAAATCTTCATATACATCAAACTTTTCAAAATATTGTTCTATAACAAAATCTCCCATACAAGAATATTCTTTACATTTTTCTTGAAAATCTTCCCAGTTATATATATTCCATTTACGCATTAATACAGCATCATCTAAAGTTAAATTTTTAGGTATTTCCCCATTATTTGCGTTACATATATCTATATGCAAATCTTTCATTTTTCCCATATCTTATCTTTTAATGCTTTTCTTATTAAATATCTGATTGTTATAGCTACATCAGTATGTTCTAATTCTTTACGAATTTCTACTAATTTATTTCTTTGATCATTAGTAAATCTTACTTTAACAAAATCTCCATTTCTTTTCTTCTTTTTTACTTTATAAGGAGGAAATTCAAAAGGATATTTTAATGCAAGACTTTCTATATTATACATATAATCAGGCTGACCTTTATATTTTGCAGGTAAATGCTTATTATATTGTACTTTAGCACGACTAATATTTACTTTACTAGCTATTTTTTCTTCTTTTAATCCGAATTTAAAATACATTAATGCTATTAAGTAAGATCTTTTATCTACTAATTCACGTAAACGTGAAGAAGTATTTATTTTTTGAAATTCTTTAATAATATCTTCTAATTTATAATTATCCGACTTCATCTTTATTTAGTTTTTCTAATCTTTGTTTAATTTCTTTTAATTCTATTAACATAGCTTCACTACAAGCTTTATAAGAACCTGCTAAACTACCTATAGAAGCAGCTATTGATGCTCCTTCTTTTGTTGCTTTTTCATATTCCTGTTCTATTTCAGGTAATCTTTTTTCGTAATAGCTCACTAAAGTATTTATGTGAGCTTGTATTACTATTTTTTCTACTTTTAAATCTGTTATTTTCATCTCATCATTGCTTTAAAACAGTTATTACTACATACTTCGTTCATCTTATCAACGGGAGCTCCACATTCGGAGCACTCCCATTGATAACTACTATCTACAGATAGTAATCTTAATTCTCCATTACACTCTATACATTCTGTAAGAGCTTTAGGATGTTCATCGAACACTTCTATTTCTTCACATTCTGAACACTTATATTCATATCTTGCCATATTATCTACCTCTTGCTACATCACTTAGCCATTCATAATCTGGTTCTTCATCAACTTGATTTATTTTATCATATAAATCAGCTTTATTTTTATCCATTTCAGCTTGGATTTCATCTATTATTTCTGCTATATCTGCTAAATCTGTGATAATATCATTAGCAATTTTTTGAGAGGTTTTATTATTCTTATTCATAAACATTAAGGTTAAATTTTTTACTTAAAACAAAAAAAGACAGAGCTCCTGAGAACTCTGTCTTTGTCCAATAAATAGTTTATAGGCTATTACCCGTTAAGTGCATCTGCAATTGCAGCACCCGCACTTGGTGCTTTACGAGTAGTTTCCGAATAAACTTTGTGTTGTGGTTCACCAGCAACTACACTTGACGTTACATAAATATACATTCCGTCAAACATAATGAAGTCACCATCTTTTCCAGCTCGTTTTGCACGAGTTTCAAAGTTAGCCACATCATATTCTGAACCTTCAGTAGACTCTGTAATTTGAATATTAAGAGCTACATCAGGGTGAGCTGCTAAACGAGGATCAACTTGACCTATTTCCAATGTATCACCCTCACTTAATCCTTCTAGGCTAATACCAAACTGCTTTTCGATATCAGACTTTTGACCAGTAACCCAAGCATATCTTGGTTTTTGTTGGTTAAATCTGTCATCTGATGCATTAAGTAAACCTAGTACATTTTTAGGAGCAACTCCTGTGTTAACAATTTGAGAAAAAGTTAATTGTACTTTTCCATTTCTTACGCCTCTGGCGCTTTCTAAAACAATCTTGTCCATTTTTGGATAGTTTTTAATAATTAATAAATATAGATTTTTGTGTGTTTTAGATCAGACTTATAAAGTCCATAAGAGTATAAGTTCACACATACTTATACAATTGCCTACTATTATTTTTTTGACGATGCTAATAGCAATAGCTTATTAAAATGTTATACTAAAGACTCAATTCAATGTATGGTCTTTCAAGTATATCGAAGCCAAATTAGGACTCGAACCTAAAATTTATACAACAAAACTTTATTTACCATTTTTTGTGTATATGTTTTACCGTTAAACTACTTGGCTTACCTACCTCAACTTTAAACTTAAAAATTTAGTTAGGGTATTCAACAGCACGCATTATTCCTTGGCATGCTAACTGGAAATATTTACTGGAACTATCAAAGGTTCCAACTTTTTCAAATTCGATTTCTTCAGGTATTAGACCTTCGTCTAATAGATTCATCATATAGTTTTCTTTTTCTAGGATATTATTTTCCATATCCGATTCTGTAAATAGATTTACTATTATTACGTGGGAGTCGTCTAATACTGCTGTTATTTTATATTGATATATCAACATAGTATCAAGTTTTTAAATAAGACCTAGGATTTTACTCCTAGGTCTTTCTGTACTATAAGTACTAAGATAATAAATTAAACGTTATCATCTTCCAATACTGTGACACTCTCCCCAGAGTCACCGTATGCATCACATGTTACATATCCTGTACCACACGATGTCAATAAACTTGCAACTATAAATATAATTGCAAACCAGCTAATAACAACAACTGCTGGATTTTTCATAACTAAATTTTTCATTTTTCGAAAATTTAAATTAAACAATAAGACGAGCAGTAATATTATCAGGCTCATCCGTTCTAATGTAAGCTACATCTCTATTAGTAGTTACAAATTCTTCTCCATTTCTATAGTACGTATACAAATAACTTCTCTCTTCAATCATAAATAAAATTTTAAAACTCTAAACACTTTTATATTATATTCACTAGGAACAATTACATCGTAATATAAATCTTCTTTAACAGGTCCTAATCCCATATTGTGAACACAATAATATCTATCAGTATCTTCAACCTTTTCGTCAATTAGTATACCAATATGCCAATCCTGCCAAATTATTACATCACCTGGCATCCAAGTGTCATATAGTCCTAATTCAGCTTCAGGAAAATGTAATTTAAAATATTTATGTAATATTTTTACACGTCTGTGATCAATATTAGCATCAGGTTTCAATCCATATCCTGGTTTAGGTTTAGGATAATAATATTTATGATTTTTAACTACAGATTTATGTACGTGTTCTTGTAAATCTATACCAACAGCTCTAAAAGCTCTAATAATTACATCAGTACATACACCAATATTCTCAGGAACATCTCCCCAAGGATAATCTATAATTCTATAGCTTCCATCATAAGTTACATTTTGTGTAGTCTGCCATTTAGCATTTGCACATACTTTACTGATTTTTGATTTTTCGTATTCTCCCCAATCAATGGAAGATTGGGAATAAGATATCAATCCTATTCCCATCATTACTATAAGCAATATATTTTTCATAATCATTCAGTATTAGCTACTATTCTACAGTCATCTACAACTTCATTATCTACTAATCTAAAACATTCATTATACTGGAAGTTTCCATTAGTTTGAATATAATATAATATTTCTTCTTCGTAGCAATGTTCATAGACAAATACTTCAGCTGTTTTATCTTTTATTACATAAAGATAATACAAATCGCGGTCATCATTTTTCTCATTCATAGGCGTGACTATACCTAGACCCAATAAATGGGTAAAGATTAATTTTAATAACATAATTTTGATTTAAATAAATAAAATAACAAGGTGCGCTAGATGTCTTAGTAGGTTTTATTCATGCGATGATGACACCATACCTTGTTTGTCTGCTTAATACCCCTGACTTTACAGAGCCTAACTCGGAAGTTAGATTTAAAATAGATTTAGTATTTTATTTAATACATACAGGTCATTCGCTAAGAGTATAACAAGGAGCAAATAAATGCTTCCCACTATATACTCTAACCTATGTTCTTTTCTAAACATATTTATACTTTTCATTTGGATCCATAGAAAGATAAGATATTCCTAATACTATAAACAATGTTGTAAATAATACTGATACCATTATCAAAGCATTTGCTCCATAAATATCGGTACTAGGTCTAGCAGCTTCATACAAAGCTGTTCCTGCCATAAGACCGCAAAATAAAGTAATCATAGCTATCAATTTAGCTATAAATGTCTTTTTCTTTGTTTTCTTTTTAGGAATAAATTCGTTTTCTTGTCTAGCAATAAGTTTTTTAGAACTAAGTTCTATACTAAAACATATAATGTGTAGTAAAAACGTTGTAGTTTTAATTGCTTTTCTTGTAGAATCTACTTTTTTATAAGAAGTTCTTCCAATTGCTAATCCTATAATAGGAAAAGTTGTTATGCTTAATGTAAACTTTCGATTTAAAATGTTCATAATATATGATTTTTAATTTATAATTACAGTTTAATAGTACACAAGAACTATCCAGGAATTCATGCTCATCTGGAGTCGATATCATTCTTAATTAAATAAGTATAGAGTGTGCTTCTTAATTTACAGATCTATTGATACAAGAAATTCAATTCTTAACATTCTTGTGTACTATACATTTACCATTCAGCAGTAAATGATTTAGTGGCAGTAATAGGATTCGAACCTATACATTCCAGACCCATCATAAGAGCTATCATTCCTATGTGGTACTGCCATTTTTATGCTTCTTCTTGCGATAGTACTTAGACTTATCACGATAGACTTGCTTTTTGCAAGCCTCTTGAATTTCTTGTTGTGTTACTACAATCTTTTTCATAATTATTAATTTATTTAATTCTACCAACTACTTCACGATAATGAAAAGTATACATATCACATCCACAACCACAACCATCAGATCCGCCCATTTTAATGACACGTTTATTATCATAATCAATTTTATACTCAAGATATTGCCACATATATCCGCTGAACCAATTATGATTACGAACACCTTTACTTTTGTTTTTATAATCAACGTAGTGTTCAGCTTTTTTTATTGTATTGAAAACAGTCATAATAATATGTATTAAGTTATAAAATAAAAAAGGCAATGATTAGGTTAGTCAGCTCCACCAATAGGATACTACATACTAAAGCCGAAGCTATATTTAGTATGCCTAACTTGTCGCTCATTGCCAAAAGCGAAACATAAGATAGCATTGTCTCCTGATTTTAGACCCTATTCTTATGATACTACAGGTAATTATAAAATTGAGCCATAACAATATAAATCGCTATGGCTCATCAATGCTTTAAGCATTAGGGTTGGCGATGTTGTCTAACTCCGTTAGAACTCCATCAATAATGACTAACTGATACATAATGTTATAAGTAATTATGTTATTATTAAACTAAAAGATTATTTCTTCATCATAATAGATCCATTCTAGATGTTCACAGCGCTATCACCTGCGTGAAGATCCTTACTATTATGATGAAGACAGAAAGAGAAAAGAGTGTCAGATAACTAACACTCGTGTGGTACGCATCATTTGATACGCACCACCTTGCCCACGACACGACCATCGTACTCCTGTGGGATGATGTCCAACTCGTCGCTCCAATCCTCCTTGGACTTGCCGTACTGCTCAGCTTTCGCTTGAGTAACACCGTCCAAGACGAACTCGAATCCCGTTAGACATTGAGAAGCCACGACTTCATCTCCCGTGACTTTAGAGAACATCAACATTCGCGTGCCCTTAGAGGATTCAACAAAACGTTGGAATTTAATCTTTGCTTTTTTAGCTTTTGCCATAATTGAAAATTGAACGTAGGGAATGGTTTGCCCCCGCTCACTTTCAACCCAGGTCGTTGACTGTGCTAGTTACCACTCTTACAAAATTTTATAGCTCATATAAAAATACGGGGGGTATATTCACCAATTAGAAAAAGACTACCAAATAAGAATAAGTGTAAAAAATAAAATATCAGGCTATAGACTAGACTACTACTGACACACAGAGGATTTAGGGTGGTACTAAAAATAGTACCTAAAACGCCCTATAGGTACTAAAAATAGTACTTTTGTACTAGTTATTGTAATATATTTATAATATCTTTGTACTATGGGAAACAGAATAATAAAGAAGCGCAGTACTAAGAAGCAACAGTTTGATGTGGGTAAGTATGTAAACGCAGAGACTGGTGAATTATTATCATCAGAACTTGGTAAAGATAAGATGTCAGTTAATATAACAGAAGAAGGAGAGATGGTAGTCATTACTTCTGACGATTATATTGTACTAGATGCTAAAACAGTTAAGTATTTATCTAATGAGTTATCACGTACAGAGATTAATTCTATGCTTATGATGGCTACAGATCTTAAAACGCCTCTAAATATAGTGTGGAATGGCTCACAGCCTCATAGCAATAAGTCACTACAGAAGTTTTTAAACTATAGTTCTAAGGCTATGTTTCTAAAGTTACTTAGTAAGCTTATGAAAGTAGGAGTAATCTATCAGCTTAAAGGAAAAATTAGAGATGAGGTTAGAGTAATCTACATGTTAAACCCATACATAGCTAGAAAAAGAAAAACCATCGATAAAGAAGTATTTAATGTATTTCATCCTTTTATATAAATATTATAATAATTAATAATATTGTACAAGTTATTATAAAATTATTATATTTGCGTTATGATATGTGTTAGCCTAGATACTAATGACAGTATTCTTCTAAAGTCTAAAGACAGAAGTTTCCATGCATTATTCTATATAATACGACAAATGCCTAATGAGGTTTGGTACAGTGACGGTGTAAACAAACAAGAGATCTGTGACGAGTTGAATATCTCTAGAGCTGCTCTTGAAAAGATGTTAAGCTCATTGACTGAAAGAAAACTGCTAGTTAAGATATCAAGAGGCAAATACACATTATCAGATGAATTAAAAGAGGATTACTGATGGAAATTGGAGAATTAAGGTCAGAGGATCTGGGAGAAATATTAGAAAAGTCACGGGTCTTAGAAGATAGATTTAAGGATTATTGTAGACAGCAGAATAAATTCTTTTATTCTAAATTATTCTTAGGCCCTGACAAAGTAATAATGAAATGTTATTTAATAAACAATGAAGACAGCAGAGAAATTAAAAGTAGCTAAAGAATTATTAGCTACAGCTTTTGTAGTAGCATCAGAAAAATCTACAGCTTCAGGACTTACGTTTAAGTATAAGTCATATCCTGAAGAAATAAAAGAAGAAAAACATATATTTAAAGCATGGCATGTAGACATCATAGTTGCTGAACTCGGTCACGGTGAAAGAACTGTACAACAGTTTAGATTACCTAGACCAAATAACATAGATGCAAAGACTATGGAGTACCATGCAATTATAGAAGTACTTGCTACTCTTACACAGGGAGCGCTTATTACTTGGTATGAAGTAGCTAAGATGCTTGCTACTGATAAAGAAATGCAGAAAACAATTATTCATGAAGCAACGAAAGGTCCTATCATTACCGACAAATAATAAAATTATATATCGTCAGATATTGGCGTTTATGAATTTTATGCTTGGACTTACTCCCCAGGAGCGAGATGTATTAGCTGAACTGATAAGTTTAAATAACGAATACGAAGCACTGCCTGAAGAGAAACGAGCTAAGTTTATTTTGTCTACTGATGTACGTAAAGAGATCAGAGAAGATTTGGGCATTGCTGAAAAACAATTTAATGTAATCATATCTAAGCTTAGAAAGAAGACTATGTTTAATAAGCCGTTAATAGACGATAAAAACATATTACATCCTGAGCTGAGATATAAACCTGATACTGATGGCTATCGAATTGAAGTGAATTTAGTTATGACTGCTAATCCTCCTAAAGAAGAAAAGCCTGTTATTAAAGAAAAAGAAAAGAAAGAAGAGGTAAAGCCTCCTAAAGAATATAAACATGATGCTTCTAAAGCACCTGTAGTGGAAGAACAAGAATTTGATTTTACTATCGAGATCCCTGATGAATAAACAAAAAGAGATTTTAAAAAAGATAGCAGCTGCTCACGGTATAAAAGTTTCCCAGGCAGAAGAAATATGGAACTTATTAGGTTCTAAAATATCAGAGGTAATTAGTAGCGATCATAAGACAGAAGGATTATTTGATGAGAACAAGTTTCCTATAATACACATAGATAACTTTGGAAAGTTTGTTCCTAATAAAAGAAAAATAAATCATGCAAACTATTGCATAAAAAAGAAACAAAATGAATCTAACACTTGAAGTAGTTGTAGACAATAAATTAATGTTAGTGACTTTCTATAAAATAGATGCATTAGCTAAACATCATAATGGAAGTTCTATTATAATTTTAGGAAGTAGAGAATATCATTCTGAAGTTCCTTATAACGAGATGTGGGAAAAGCTTAAGAAATTAAATTATGAAAGCACTATACGAAAATAATTTCTGGGACATGTATCCTGAGTTAAAAATCATTAAAGAGTTTAATGAAATATATACAAAAGATAAATCTAAGTCTAAATCTAATAGCTCACGATTAATGTGGGCTATTGACTTTGCACACAATCCTGAATCAAAGTTTTTTAATATACCTGATAAGTTAGATATAATTAAAAAAGATTTTCTTAAAGATCCCAAATTTAAATGGGAAGATGTGACTGACGTAGTAGACTTATACAAATCTATGGTCCTTTCAGATGCAGAGCGAGCATTAGTTAATTGGAACGAAATAATGACGATGAGAGATAAGTCACTAAAGAAACTATACAAACAAGCTTTAGATGTACAACATATAGCAGAAGTCGACACAAAAATTTTAAAAGAAATAGATACTATGTTGGCTAATACAGCTAAGTTATTTGATGATTATAAAAAGATTAAAAAAGATTACGAAGAAGAAAAAATAACCAAGAAAGGAAAGAATATAGTATCTTTAACTGAATCAGGAGAAATATAGTTATGGATAACATTTGGGAAAATAAACAAAAAATATTATCAGGAATTAAAAACCTGATATTAAAAAATGAATTTATAGAAGAAGTAGCTGAGGCTAGAAATACTATCTGCTCAGACTGTGAACATAAGTCTACAAACTGTGCAGCTCTTATTTCTTCTTGTTGTTCAATCTGTGGATGTTCTTTAAAATTTAAAACACGCTCATTAGAATCTTCTTGTCCAATAGATAAATGGCCAGCATTAAATGATAAACAATAAGAACTTTAGATTAGATGAGATACCACAATTCCATCCTATACTAGAACATTATGAGAGACTTTCATTTTGGAAAGAAGAAAAACGTAAATGTATAGAAGGATATTGGCAACAAGGCAAATGGATGCCTGGGCCGCTATACTATTACATAAATTTCCATAACATACAATTTGAAGATGATTCATCTGTATCGCAAGCATTTGGCTTACCGTTCTTACGTGATATAGATTGGGAACTATTTTTAATCTACGAAGAATGCCGAGGATTCTCAGGCTTTACTAATGACAAGAAATATACATGTGATCGTAAATACGGTCCTGAAAAAGAATTAGCTCTTAAGCTACAACGTATAACTAAAGAAGAATTAAAGAAACTAGAATACGTACCTGCACGAGAATATCTTAGAAAGAACCACGGTAAGAATCTAGGAAAGCCTCTGTATAAAAATTCTGCAAAACACTTTATAAGTATCCAGGCACGGGGATCTGGTAAGAGTTATTCGACATCGGGGATAGCCAACCATAATTTTTTATTTGATGGGGCTACAGATTATAACGATTATTTAGCTAGAAAGAAAACTAAAAACTTTTTAGCATCTGATACAATTATTGGGGCTATTGATACTAAGTATTCGATACCTCTTATGAAAAAAGTTACAACTGCATTAGATTTATTAGCGGGAGATTTTCAACTAGGAGACGAATATTATCCGTCGCCACTATCAATATCTCACACAGGTTCTTTTATGGCTAACAGAGAAGCAACTACAAGAACAGGCTCTGTGATGCGACATCGTACATTTAAAGATAACCCGCTAGCAGCTAACGGAACACGGCCTAACTTAGTAGCACTAGATGAGGTTGGTTTCATGTATAATATAAAAGAATCTTGGGGAGCAATTGAAGCAACACAAGCATCTAAAGCAAAAAAGAATCTTGTAATATGGGCCCTAGGGACAGGAGGATTAGTATCTGGAAAAGCTGCACTATACGCAGAAACTATATTTAGAAATCCTCATGATTACAATTGCGTAGAGTTTGAGGACATATTTGAAAATAGAGGAACTATAGGATACTTTGTACCATACTCTCTAACACTCAATGAATTTAAAAAAGGCCCTAACCTTATTACTAATGAAGAGCTGTCTAGAGTATTTATAGAAAGTAAAAGAGACGTAGCTAAAAAGTCTCCTGATCCAACAGTATACCAAACTGAAATAATTAACGGACCGATGTTGCCGTCGGAAGCTTTCTTAATTTTAGAAGGAGCATTTTTCCCAACACTACAATTAAAAGAGCAGCTAGCAGAAGTTGAAGGAGGTAAATATGCTAAGTTCCAAGATGCAAGTTTTAAAGGTATATTATCATTTAACGATAGAAACGAAGTAGAGTTTAGTACCATTCAGGATCTAAAACCAATAAGAAAATTCCCATTGCAACGTAATGACGATAAGCGAGGATGCGTAGAAATATGGGTAAAGCCTCAAAAAAATGATGAGGGCGTAGTTCCTAGAAATGTATACATAGCAGGAATAGACGTTGTAGATAAAGATAAGTCTACTACTGACTCTCTTCCGTCTATATTTATAATGAATAGATTAACAAGACAACTTGTAGCAGAATATACAGGTAGAACTTCTGAAGCAAAAGATTTTTATGAAATCTGTAGAAAACTTCTGTTATATTATAACGCTATAGGTATGTATGAGAAAAACCTTATCGGTTTATTTAATTACTTTGATCGCCATAAGTGCACATATTTACTTGCAGACACGCCTTATCAATTGCGGTCTTCTGATACATATAAACAAACTGGTAACACATCTAAAGGAATTAACGCATCAGCAACTGTTAACTCAGAAGGACGTAATATGGTTAAGTCTTGGTTACAAGAAACTACGTCGATTAATTCAGAAACTAAAATTTACGAAACTATATATTCTCCTGCACTTTTAACAGAGCTAGTTATGTGGAACCCACAAGGCAACTTTGATAGAGTATCTGCGTTAATAATGCTTATGTGGTTAGATTCTACTATGTATAAACAGACAGAAAAACGTGTAGAAGAAGTTAAAACATTTCTAGATAATGATTATTTTTCTCAGATGGGCGTTTTAAAAAAGAAACCTACTGGAACTATAGATTCAAATTTTTATTCATAGATTTGTAAAAATAGAAAATAATTATTATTATGGCCGACGCTCTAGATAATCAAGGTTATATAAATTTTCCACGACAAAAATTATCTGATACACAAAAGACAGATAAGTGGTATAAAAAGAATATAGACTTCGCAGAACATCTTTTAACATCTGATGTCAATCTTAGAAACAGTTTTAGAAATAAACGTATTAATTATAATCTACGTTCTAATGTAATCTCTCCTAGAGATTTTGAAAAATTTATTAATCCTGATAATTTAGATCTCGATTCACTGCCTGCGACTTTTCAACACATCGGTATTGAAAACACAAAAATTAATTTATTATTAGGAGAATACGCAAAGCGTAAGAAAGAGTTTAAAGCTTATATTTCTTCAGGCGATCAAGAAGGTATTTCTAGAAAAGAGCAAATTTTAATGGAACAGATTAAACAAGAGATGATGGGAATCATCCAGATGGAATCTATTTCCGAAGAAGAAATACAAAAAAGATTACAAAATCTTGAAAGATATAAAAATTACGAGTTCCAAGATATAAGTGAAATCGTAGCTAATAAAATCTTAAAAAAAGAATACAAAGAACAAAACTTTGATTTTGAATTCTTAAGAACATTTGAAGACTTACTTACAGCAGGTGAAGAAATAGTATATTGCGGTGTATTAGGAGGAGAACCTGTAATGCGACGAGTAAATCCAATGAACTTATATACTCTTGGCGGCAGCTCTATGTATATTGAAGATGCAGATATTATTGTAGAATACGGATACAAATCTGTAGGCCAAGTAATCGATGATTATTGGGATACTCTTAAACCAAAAGATATAGACTTCCTAGAAAAAGGAAAAGTAGACACTGCTATGGATGGTGGTGGAGGTGTTGGCTTAAATAGAGATATATCAATATTTGATTTCTATGGAGAAGCTGGAGCATTAGATATATTTCATCCTAATGAAGCAGGTGTTAGAACTTTTGCAGGTGCATTTGATACATACGGCAATGTAAGGGTTATGAAAGTATGTTGGCGTTCTAGACGTAAGATTGGAGAGCTAACTTATTTTGATGAAGAAGGTGTGGAGCAAAAAGATTGGGTTCCTGAAGACTACAGACCCAATAAAGAACTTGGAGAAAAAGTAAAATGGATATGGGTAAACGAATGGTTAGAAGGAACTAAGATAGCTGACCACATTTACACAGTAATGCGTCCTGTACCATTTGCTAGCAAATCATTAGTAAATAAATCTAAAGGGACCCCACCATATATTGGCTCTGTTAATTCCACAAACGATTATAAAGTCCAATCTCTTATGGACGTTATGAAACCTCTCGCTTATTCTTATGACATAGCTTACTACAAAAGAGAGCTCGAAATTGCCACGTATAAGGGGTCCTTTACTGCTATTAACTCTGCACTTGTACCCTCAGGATGGGATCCAAAAGAGTGGATGAGATACGTAACTGTAAATAAGTTTGCTTGGTTAGATCCTACTAATGAAATCCTTAAAGGCCCTGCCCAAGGTAAGTCTGCAGGACAATTTAATCAGCTTACTGCGCAACAAGTTAATATAGGAGATCCTAATGCAATAGGCATGTATACTAATTTACTAGTCGACATAGAAAATACACTAGGCAAGCTAGCTGGTGTTTCTGGAGCACGGGAAGGACAAATACAAAATAGAGAAGCAGTAGGCAATGTTGAAAGAGAAGTTGCACAGACATCTCACATTACAGAAAAATGGTTTGCTATAGACCAAAACTTTAGAAAAAGAGCATTAACTAAATTTTTAGAATGTTGTAAATATGCATATAAAACTAATCCTCAAAAAGGGCAATTCTTACTTGATGACCTTAGTCAGCAATTTATTACTCATTTCGATGAGTTTGCCTCTACAGAGTATGATTTACATCTTTCTAATTCTAGCAATGATACGCAATTGTATAACGACATTAGAGCGTTATCTCAAGCAGCTATTCAAAATGGTCAAGCAACTATTTCGGATTTAGTAGCTATATCGCAATCTGACTCTGTACAAGATATTGCTAAAAAACTTCAAAATTCTGCAGAAAGAATTAGAGAAGAAAATAATAAAATGCAAGAGCAACAAATGCAACAACAACAAGAAATGCAACAAGCTCAAGCACAACAAGCAGAAGCTGAAAGAGAATTCGAAATTAAGAAGCATGATGATGATATAGCTGTTAAGAGAGAAAAGATTCAAGCAGATATACAAATAGCAGCTATGAGAGAAGCTAATAATAATTATCGTACAGAATCAGGTTTATTAGATTCTGACGGTAACGGTATTGCTGACGAATTAGATTTACGACGAACAGAAGTTGAAGAGAAAAGGAATGATCAAAAAACACAACTAGATCAAGCTAAATTAGACGAGACTATTCGAAGTAATCAAGCTAAAGAAGAAATTGCTAAAGAAAAAATGAAGCTAGAAAAGCAAAGAACTAAAGCAATCAAAAACAAATAAAGCTATAGCACTATAGAACAAAGCTATAAATATAATCGAGTTTAATTATAAAAATAATTTTAATATTGTAACCAAATAAAGACAGCAATTATGAGTGAAGAAAAAGATGATCTATTTGAAGGACTTCAAATAATGTCACCAGAAGAGCTTAATTCAGTCGTGGAGTCTGAAGAAAGCGAAGAAAAAGAAGAAACAAAAACTGAGGAGGAGAACTCAGAAATGTTTCAACCTGTAGAATCAGAAGAAGGTGAAGGTGCTTATGAAAACACTGACAATCAAACTGAGTCTAAAACCGCTGCCTCAAGCGAGAGGAGTGAAGAAATTTATAAAGGATTGATTAAAGAATTAGTTGATGCAAATATTATCACTAGTGCAGAAGCTGATAAATTAGATGAATTAGAAGGGTCATTAGATACTATTAAAGAGTTAATGACTAAAACGGTTCAAACTAATTTTAAAGCAGCTGAAGAACAGTGGAAAGCTAACATGCCTGCTGCTAAAAAAAGATTCTTAGAAATTGAAGATGCATTTGATGAGACTGACCAAGCTATTATAATGGCACAAAGGTTAGAATTTTTTGACTCTGTAACAGAGCAATCAATTAAAGAAGATGAAAATCTACAAAAAGAGATTTACTACGATCTTTTAAAGTCAAAGAATTTTTCTAATGAAGAAGCAGCTGAAGCAGTGCAAGATGCAATAGAAGTTGGTAAGCTACAAGACAAAGCACTTAAAGCAGTACCTGAGTTAAAGAACCAAGCTAATGCAGTAGTTACAGAAGCTAAAGAATATAAAGCAGCAAGAACTAAGAAACAAATAGAAGAACAAAATAAAGCTTTTGAATCTTTAATTAATAATATAGATCAAAGAAGTTCTTTTATAGATGGTATCAACCTTAATAAAATAAGTAAGGAAAAAATTAAGCAGAATATTCTAAACCCTGTTTATAAAGATAATAAGACAGGAAGAGAATATAATAGTTTAATGTATAAGCAAACTAGAAACCCAGTAGAGTTTGAAATGCTTATAAATTACTATGATACTTTAGGACTGTTTAATTTAGATAAAGAAGGTAAGTTTAAACCTGATATTTCTAAACTAAAACAAGTAGCTAAAACAAAAGCAATTAATGAATTAGATAAAATAATTGCATCAGAAGATAGAAACGTAGGTAAAAATACTTCCGTAGAAACTTCTCAGAAAACAAGTAATATATTAGATATGCTCGATAGAGCAATGAAAAAGTAAAATAAATTTATACCGTTAACAAATAATACAAATCAAAAATGGCACAATTACTTCCATTACAAAAGTATGAAGCTAAAGATTACAATGGTCTTGTCACTGACAACCATTTCCATGCTTTGTACCAACAAAAGCCTCAATTGATTAGTAATGTAATTCGTGAGATTTACAAAACTAATTTACAAGGTAAATTGCGTGAGTTCTGTGATCGGTTCCCTGTTAAAGAAGTGGAACAAGAGAACGGATTCTACAACTGGATGTTGCAAGGACAACACGACAAAAACCTTCCTTTGGTTGATGCTGAAACTATTTCAGGAGCATCTATCTCAGGAGGAAACTTTCCTGCTAACGTAGGAGCAAACGGAGAGCGATTCTATTTAATCTTCGACGAAGCTTTATTTGAAGAAACTAACGTTCTTCGTGGTGAAGTTGATGATTATCATCTATTAGTTAAAAAAGCTATGGATGCAGGATCTCGATTTAAGTTTGAAGTTGAATTAGTTACTGACAATCCTACTAAATCTATTCCTTCTGAGGAATTAGCAATTGGTACACGTTGGTCTAAATTCTACTCACTTGCTCCATCTACACTTTCTTACCAAGGTTCTAAACCTTACTTCACATCTCCTTGGAGAATGGAAAACCGTCCATCTACTTTAAGAATGGAATATGAAGTAGCTGGTAACACTATTAACAAAGGTAAAAACGAACCTCTTGAGTTTGGATTTAACTACAAAGGTCAAACAGAATCTATCTGGATTAACTATCAAGATATGGTTGCTCACCACCAGTGTGAAGAAATGTTTGCTCGTATGTTGATGTACGGTAAGAAAAACTGGACATCTGATCACAAATACTTGAACAAAGATGACAAAACTAAATATGCAGTTGAGTCAGGTTCAGGTTTCTTTGAGCAAATCGCTCCTTCTAACGTACACTATTATAACACTTACGACCTTGATTGGCATCTTGAATTACTTCTTGATATGGGTGTTGGTAAAATCGAAAGAGGTAAAAGAACAATTCACTTGCTTACAGGAGAATTCGGAGCTATCGAAATCTCTAAGCAGATTAACGAAAAATCAGGTTCTGGTAAGTTTACTGTAATTTCTGATAAATTCTTGTTAGGAAATACTTCTTCAGGAACAATCGGTGGTAAAAACACTAAGAGTTTACAAGAGCCACAATGGAATGTATATGAGTGGTACAACGGAGTTACTATTATGGTTGAAATCCTTGATTTCTTCGATGATGATGTATACTTCCCACAAAGACATCCAGATGGAAAAGGTATCGTAGAATCTCACAGAATTTTAGCACTTGATTATGGCGATAACGCAGGTATCTACCGAGTTAAGCCAAAAGGAGTTCCAGATTACAATTGGGCGTATATCCCAGGTATGAGAGATCCATTCTCTCCAGGAGGAAAAAACAGTCCTAAAATGGTAGCTTCACGAGTAGACGGATACGAAGTACACTTCCAGAAATGGGGAGGTATGATGATCGAAGATCCTACAAAAGTTGTAGATCTAAGACTACTAGTTGAGAGATAGAATCTTGTTCATAAATAAGGTTAATTGAATACAAAAAAGGCTCCTTAGAGTTGATAGCCTAGGGAGCTCTTTTTAAAAAGAGAATTTAAAAGACAGCAAATAATAATAAAATGGCAAAGACAGCAGCAAAAGAAAAAATAACATATGGTAGCTTTCTACAAGATAGAGTAATTTCTATTAAACCTGTAGAGTCATCGGGAAAATGGAATAACTTACTTGTAAAAGGTCAGGATAAAAAGAAAGATCCTTTCTTGTATAACAAAGTAAAAAGAAGTTATCAAGTACCATTAAATAGCCAAATTAAAGGTGGCGGAGTTAAAGTAATATTGGATGATCAAAAAAGAGTGAGCATTCAAAAGTATATGGAAAGTTATCCAAACGGGATGACACAAAAAGAGTTCTTTGAAACAGAGTTGGGAGTAGATTTAAATCCTACTTTACCAACAGATAAAAACTTCTGGAGATCAGATAGAAGAGGTAGAGTAATTCTAACTAAAGAAGGAACTACTCTAAATCTTAATCGTCCTTTAGATATGTTGAAGTATTTAATTCTTCTTTCTAATAAGATGTTGGTTTCACCGTCTTATGATGAAAGAATTTTAAAAGCAACATACGAGTTTATGATTGTAGACGAAGATAAAGTAACTGTACAAAAATTAGCAGAAGCAAATGTAAAAGCAGATGCATATGTTAAGTTCGCAGAGATTACTAATAGCAAACAAGCAATCGTCGGATTCATAAAATCTTTAGGACGAACTATTCCAGCAACTGCTACAACAGATTGGCTTAAAAATGAAGTATTAAATGTTCTTGAAAAAGATCCTAATTATTTCTTAGAAATAGTCACTCATCCTCAGTATAATGATCGTATCTTTGTACAAGAGGCTACTGAAGCAGGAGCTATAATTAGAAAAGGAAACAAACGATATACTCTTGATAACGGATCAGAGTTAGGTGATTTAACAGATACAATTATGTATTTAAATAACCCTGATAATCAAGAAGTAAAAATGAGAATTAAAGCTAAAATAGATTTAAAACAACGTAATTAATGACTGCAAACGAAATGGCCGATATGTTAGAGGAGAAGCTAGACAGAGCTGATAGCTTTGGCTCTCCTGGTTACGAAGATTTTGATTTATCTTCCGTGCTAACAGAGGCACAGCAGTTATACGTTAAAAAGTTTTTTGATGAAGTAAACAACAGAAAACAAAAAGGCTTTGAGGAGACAGAAATTAGAAACCAAGGGTTGTCAGCATTAGTTAAAGATGCTAACAACCTTTCGGCTTCGGCAGACCAAGCGGGTGTGCTAGTAAATAATAATGTAACAGGTAAATTCTACGACCTACCAAGTGATCACATGTATACTATTTATGAAGAGTGTACAATTGATAAAACAGAATGTGACACTAACAATAGTATTATAGGATGGGTTATGGTAGTTGCTCACAATGAAATGCAAAGATTTAATTGGAGTAAATACAAGAAACCATTTTATAGACCTAATGGAGATTGTAGAGTTTGGCGTTCAGAGTTTAGTAGAGAAACTTCAGCATTAAATCCTGGAGATACTGAAACAGCTAAACGCCACGAACTATTTACTGATGGTACTTTTAACGTAACAAATTATCATATAAGATACGTTAAGAATCCAGAAAATATAAGAGTAGATAGAGCAGTTCCTGATGATCAAAGAAACTGTGAGCTTGACGAAAGTACTCATGTAGTAATAGTCGGCATAGCAACAGATTTAATGTTACAAAGAGTAAAAGAACAAAAAGTTCAAACAATTGAGAACTTTAGAGACTTAGAATAATAATGAATATTAATTTTTAAAAACAAAAACAAATGCTTAGAACCGCAGACAATGTGTTTAGTGTCGTATTAGACGATAGCACAAAACAAGCAGGAAACCTTCCAGCAGTTGGTACAGTTGTATCTGATTCTAACTTGGAAGAAGGCGCTATTGTTGCAGTAGATGCAGGAATGCGCAGAATGGATGCAGCCGCTTTAGCAGCAGCTGATCGTTACCGAATCGTACAAGGAAAAGGTACAGGAAAACAATTAATGATTTCTCCTATGATTACTAAAGCAAGTGCTACACTTTCTACTAGTATTCACCGAGTAGCTGTACAACAAGTATCAATTGTAGGATTTAACGGAACTACTGGTTCTCTTCCTGCAGCTAATTCAACAGATTACTTTATCAAAATTCGTAAGAATGATAATGATGCAGCTAACCGATCTCAACCAATGAGCCTTTTTGCAGGTCCTATTAAGAGTGATGCTTCTGCTACTCAAGAAGAAGTTGCTTTTGCTTTAGTTAAAAACGGACAAGCAAATTTTGCAAAAGAGCCCGCTAATGGTTATTTAAAGTTTGATGTAATTTCTGACGGTACTACCGCGGCTATTGGTACTGCTACATTAGCAGCAACTAATGGATCAACAGCTTTAACTTACTCTGCAGCTCACTCTTTAGCAGTAGGTGATTTAGTATTTATTGCAGGAGCAACTTATCAAGTAGCAGCTGTACCTACAACTACAACTGTAACGTTGTCAACTCCTTTTGAAGGAACAACTGTAACAGCTTTAGCAACAGGTACTACTTATGCTACTAACCACGGTAAACTTACAGCAGCTGCTAACTTTGGTGTTAGACTTACAGGTGTACAAGCTGACTTTGATGTAAACGCTTTCCGTGATTACTACGTTAACCGATTCACTGTAACTTTCTCTGATGAGTCAACTTTGATTACTACAACAGGAGCTCGTACAGGTTCTGGTGTATGGCAACAAGTTGCTATGGATGAGTACATGAGCTACGGATTTGAAGGTGAAAACAGCATGTTAGGTGTTCCACCACGAATGAGAGATCAAGCAGTTATTGAAGGAAACAAATACGGATGTATGGAAATCTCTTGGACAGAAGATATTCGAGGATTAGTTTCTCTTCAAGGAGGTAAAGGATCAGTATTAGTTTATGTAGATTTAGGTACAAGCGGGGCTTTCCCAGCAACTCAATCAACAGGTGAAGAACTTGTAGTTGATGTATTTGGATTTGCAGATTCTGATTTCGAAGAATAAGTAAATTCTCCACCCACAGTAGTCCCGCCATAAAATTGCTGTCTATGGCGGGCTACTATATTTTTTAATTAATAACTAAAAAAAACTAAATGGCACTCAAACCTAAAATTTCCGCATCTTTAAATAATAAATGCGATAAGATTACAATACAAGAGGAAACAGGTCCTTATGTATTATCTACAAATAACGGAGGTTGGGGAACGCCAAATATTGATACATCAGCAATTGTTTATGCTGATGTTCAATTTTTTAATAGTGACGAAACTCCTGATGTGCAAGCTTCGGGTACGGGCACTATATCAGGAACAACGTTCACAGACGTTACACATATATCAGGAACATTTAAAGTAGGACAAACTCTTACAGGTGTTGGTGTAGCAGCTGGAACAAAAATCACAGCATTACTTACAGGAACAGGATCTAATAACGGAGGTACTTATACAGTAAATATCGCTCAAACAGTATCTTCTACTACTATTAACGGTAATGTTCTTACACAAAATTTTATATTAAAAGATGGCACTACAGATGTCTACGCAGGCGTAGCAGGTGCTCCTACTCCAGGAGCTTTTACAGCTTTATCAGAAGTTGCTTGGTCAGGTAACGATGGAGTATATAGAATAGTTTACAAAGTACAAGATGCATCTAATACTTATGAAAACGATAAACAATACGTTTTATTTTTATGCAATCTATGTAATTGTAAAGATAACTTAATTGTTAAGTTAATCGATGCATGTGATGAAGAGACCGTAGAGAAATTAAAAACATATGTAGATCAAATGGAAATTTATATATACGGCATACAATCAGCATTTAGTTGCGGAGATTTCGACACTGCAGAAGCAATACTTGCTGCGGCAACAACATATTGCAATACACTTGACGAGTGTAATACTGGTAACTGTTAAAACTTAAATTATGGGATGCGGATGTAAAGATTGTAAAGATGTCACATTATTAGCAGGTAATGATGGAACAGGTATTTCTGCTATTGTAGATAATGGCGATGGTACATTTACTATATTTTTAGATAATGGCACTAGTCAAACTATTACTATGACTGATCAAGGAGATGTTCCTTTATTACATCATAATTTTTTTACATTAGGTCCTGATTTTTACTCAGAAAATGGAGCAGCAATAGGTAATCAAATGATAGGTCGTACAGATACTTACACTGCTGCAGGTTCTGGAACTACTAAAATAGTAGCCACACCTTTACAAGGACAAATTAAAACTACTCCAGTATTAATAGATTATTCAGGAGCAACAAGACTTACTCCTACTGAAACAGTAGTAGCTTGTGGAGTACCAAGTCCTGTAGATGTAATTTCTGGAAACACTTTATCTTTAAGAGCAACGTTTGCTACTAATCATAGTGCTAGTACAATATTTATTAATTTTTTAATGTATAAATTAGCTTGTTCAGATATAGGTAATGCTGGATCAGATACTGATTTAACTGCATTAACTATTCCTGTAGAATATCAATTAACTTTAGCAGGAACTTCTGGTTTATATACTGCATGTGTAGATTATCCTATAAGTACTATAACTTTTAATAAAGGAGATTTATTATATATATCATATAGTTATACTAACGACGGAACCGTTATTGCAGATAATGAGTTTATCCAAGTAAATGCCACTTTATCTGTTAAAAAATAAAATAAAATGAGTTGTAAAGATTGTAACGAAGTAACATTATTATCAGGCACAGATGGTGTCGGAATTCAAACTATTGTAAATAATGGAGACGGAACTTTTACAATATTTTTAACAGATGGTAGTTCTTATACTACAGAAGATTTTTCAGGACCTAGAGGAGAAGATGGGGCTAATGGAGGTAGGTGGAGATTTGATAGTGGTATCGTATCACCTAATACTCCTAATGTAGAAACTTTTATTACAGATAGTTTAACTTTATCTACTGTAGGAAATATTAGTATAAACTATCAATCTATTGTAGGCACACCAAATGCTTACCAAACTTGGGCAACAAATATTCGCATTGCTATTTTAGCAGGAAGAGAAGTAATTCTTCAAATAGCAAGTTTAGATGATAGTAGTGTAATAGGAATATATAAGATAAGCGCAGGAAGTATTCAAGCAAGTCACGTTGAGCTCACTGTATCTTCAGTAGTTGTTGCAACAGGTAATTTAGCTAATACTAAAGAATACGCTATTTCTTATATAATAAATGGAGCAGATGGAGGTGGATTAACAACAATATATACTGGAGATAGTACAATAGGCACTACAAGAACGGCTACGTTAACAGATAGCTTAACTTTTACTAGTGGGCAAATGATTCGTATTGCTAATGGCACTAATATTGTCGAAGTAACAGATGCTGCGCATCTACCAAGCACTTTAGCGGCAAACACTACTTATGTTATTCGTGGATTGATCAGAGTAAGTAGCACTATTACAGTTAATAATGACGGCTCAAAGATTGTAGGTCTTGACAGAACTAAAGATTTAATTCAATACACAGGCACAGGCACTTTATTCGATATTACAGATGTAGATTTTAGTATTCAAAATGTAGGTTTTAATACTACTACTACAGGTAAAATACTTGATGCTATTAATTATACTGCTGGTGTTAGTGCTAATAATTATGGCAGAACAAAAGTATTACAGATTTTTGGTTGTGAGTTTAGAGGTTGTTATGATCTCATGACAATTACAGGCTTTGAATTAGTCGATTTAAACAACTCAATTTGTTGGTATACTACAGGAAGTGTAGGCTTTCAATTTAAAGACGTTAGGCATTTAGAAATGTCAAGTTGCGAATTATATAACTGGTATGACGAAGCTACGGCTACAACTTATTCAACTGCGTCAATGATTGAATTACTTGCAAATGGACCAGATAATGTTGGATTTGCAGTAGTTAATATTAATTCATGTATTGTTCATCCTGAACAAACACAAAATGGAATTAATATTAATACTTCTTCAAGAACTGTCTTTGGAACTATAAGCTCAAATACTTTTATAAATGTCGGATTAACTACTGGAAAATTATTTTTACCTGAAATTCCAATCGCACTTTTACCTGATTATACTCAACCTGCTACATATTATTATGATGTTGCAGCTAATCAAGGATTGTTAAATTCTACGGCTGGTATTTTAATGACTATGATTAACAACACAACTGCTACTACAATAGCTTCTAGTGGAACACCAGTACAAGTAAATTGTGGTAATAACAATGCACAACAAGATAGAGTACGTTGGAGCGGTAGTTCTAGTGGAGTTGCAACCTATCTAGGAGGAAAACAAGTGTTTGTGTCTATACATGCTACTATTACTTTTACTAAAAGTGGTGGTGGTAGTGATGAATATAGTTTTTTTATATATAAAAATGGAGTCCAATTTGCAAATAGTCATTTAAGTACAGGAGCAACTAATACTTCTGGAACTGTAACTATGACATTTGCTTGTTTAGCTGAAGAAACAAACCAATTAACTTGGTATGTTCAAAACAATACAGGAACGGCAAACATAACAATAACAGATTGGCAAATAGTAATACGAGAATAATATGACAACATCATTATTATATAGCGCCCCATCTACTAGTTATAATTCTCCTTGGAATGTATATCTATTTAGAATAAATGATTTTGCAGCATTATCAGAATTAGTTGTAGGTCAAGAAGTAACAGAAATTACTTATTTAGCCGCTCCTCCTACAGAAGGAGGTACAGGTGTAGGATCTATATTATCCTTTTTATATGGAAGTGGAGGCGCACCTCCTTTTGATTTACATTTATCTCCTGGATCAGGAAGAACTTTGATAGGATTTATTATTATAGATAGTAACGGAACTCTTTTACAACCTGACAATGGTACAGGAGGAGGACGAGGAGATATTACTCTTACAAGTTTAGCACAAACTGCAAATGAAAAAAATAAAGAATGTTTTGATAAATTAGTTTGGGATAAACAATGTACTTTTGCTAAAGATGTTTTAAAATTTGTTAATCAAGTATCTTTTGGATACGTTCAACCAGAAGTGTTAGAATGTCTCAAAAACGAAAAAAGAGTTTTAGAAATTTTAAATTGTTACGATACTAGAGACATTGAAGAAGAAACTACTAATTACAATATTTTAACATACAAACAAATTAAAAAATTATTAAACTAATTACTAATGAATATTTTAAAAAGATTTGCTAGACAAGCTAATAAAGCTACTGCAACAAATGCAGAATTATTTTACGATTTAGAAAAAGAAACAGTTGCTTATCTAGATACAAATGGAAAATCAATAGGACTTCTTAATAAAGCTGAAGATGCTCCGTCAGATAAATGTGTTCTTTTAATTAGAACAGATGGTATTAAAGTAAATAAGATTACTGCACAAAATACCTTAAATCCTTCTGATTATCAATTTGAACTTAGTGTAGTACCAGGAATAGACGAACAAATAAACTTTGTTTTAAAAAATCAAAGAAACAAAGTTTTTTCAGACATGAATATTACTAGAATTACTTTTGATCATTTCTTTGAAGGAACAGCTACAGAATATCACGTAAGATGGAAAATTGCAGATAATCAATTAATATTTGTAGTTTTTAATTCTGAAGGAGTTCCTTTAAATTTTAGAGAAAAAATTGTATCTATTTGGTTAGAAATAGAAGTATTTAAAAATGTAGAATCAGAAGTATTTAGAATAATTGAAACAAAAGAAAAGAAAAAAGAAGAACCACCTAAGCCTGTAGAGTCTCATATTTTTACTAAAGGAACTTATACATTAACTAAAAATGATGGATCTACAAAAGTTGATACTATACTTACTCAAGGAGTTGAAAAAGATGGAAGAGTTATTTTAACAGGTAAATCAGGAGACGGATCTTATATTTTTGAACCAATAGAAGGAAAAATTGGGCAATTTAGACTTGTTTTTAATGGCACAATAATTTTAGGAATAGATGGTTTTGATTTAGTTGAAAATACTTGGCAAATAGTTACAGAAAAAAATATTACTTTCACAATTACATATAAAATATAATAAAAATGGGAAGAATACAAGTACAAACAGAGGCAGTTACTTTTAAACCTACTATAGAAAGACCTAGAAATGCTCCAGGTTACATTGCATCTGGAGCTTATTCTGTTTCTATTGCAAATGTTGACGCAGCAAATGATGCTACAGTCGACGGAGTAGCATTAAAAATAGGAGAAACAATTTCTTTTTCTGCATCAGAATCTAATGGTACTCTTGGTAGAATAGAATATGATGCTACAGGATCAGAACTTTTAATTATTAGTTTAAGAAAATAATTTGTGCCTACTAGTATAAATTTTGATAAAAAGCTAGGTTTCATAAACGGAACTAGCATTGTATTGCCTACTTCTACGGAGCAACCTTTTCTTGATACTACATCATGGTTTGGTGATGGTATTGATGACCAATTACTATCTACAAGTAACTTTAAAAGCATTGACAACGGAACACAATTTTCATGGTCATTTTGGTTTAAATTAGATACCATTGTACCAAATCAAACATTGATTAGGTTAAACACAGATACATCAACACGAGGTTTTCACGTTTACTTTGCAGGTGGAGCAAGTTTACAATTAGAGGCATTCGTTGAGGGTTCATCAGCAAATTGGACAAGGAGTGGAAGTGGCTCAGTTAAACAAATCAACAAATGGTATCACGTTTGCGTCACTTTGGATAATACATTATCAAATAGATATACAAGATTGAAAATATATTTGGATGGTGTTCAACAAGGAATAAGCAACTTTAATACTGCAAACATGGGAAGGGGAACGAACCTTTCATTTTTAGCAAATATTGATGGCTCGTTACCTATGAACGGAAACCTGAATGAGGTGGCTTGTTGGGGACAGGGAACTGTTTTAACTGCATCACAAGTTTTAGAGATATTTAATCAGGGACTTGCAAACGATTTGAATAACCTACCAACAACACCACAACCAACAAATTGGTGGAGAAGTGAGACAGCCTCATGGAATGGTTTTGCTTGGACATTGACAGATGTTAATGGATCATTTGAAATGCGAAGTCAAAATATGTTGGAAGCAAACAGAGAGGATGATGTTCCAAGTTTATATTCAAACAAGTCATTCAGTTTTGATGGGGTTGATGATATTTTTGAAACCAATTCAATTTATTCACAATTAAATGGTGGAACAAAATTAACTTTAAGTGTTTGGATTAAACCAATTAGTGGTTCACCATTATTAGAGTACATTATTAGTAATCCAAGAGATACAACTGCAAACAATAGTCAATTTGCATTGGTATTGTATGAAGGTATTGATATATCCTTTAATGTAGAATCACGAACATCACAATATGTTAGTGGTAATATTAATGCAATTACTTATGGTGATTGGAATCATATTCTTGTTTGCGTAGATTTATCAAGAACAATAGGAACGGAAGGAGCTATTTTTATAAATGGTGTAGATGAAACGACAACAAGTGCCATGGGTATTTTGTCAAGTTTTTATACGGCAACTGATGTTTTACATATTGGAATTGATGCAAATGGAGGATTCAATAGGTATAACGGATATTTAGACGAGGTTGCAATTTGGAGTGGGCAAGATTTAAGAGATTCAACTTCAGTACAAACAATTTTTAATCAAGGAGTTCCAAACAATCTGAATGAAAATGGATTAATTGCGCCTACTACATATTATCGCATGGGAGAGGATGCAACATGGAACGGAACAAATTGGACATTACCTGATAATGGTTCAGGAGGTAACAATGGAACGTCACAAAATATGGCATTGGCATCAAGGACAAATGATGTTCCTTTATTCAATACAAAGTCAATATTGTTTGATGGTGTTGATGACTACATTGATTGTGGAAATGCACCTTATCTTCAAAATTTAACTGATTTTTCGGTATCATTATGGGCAAAACAAACAACTGCAACAACTCAAAAATGTTTTATAACTGATTGGATTTACAATAATAATGGAAACTTTGCAATACAAACTGCAAATGTACTTGGTAGTACTACAAAATTAAATTTTGCTATTAGAGAGTTAGGTGGAACGCCAAGAGTAATTACTACTATAAATTATCCATTTATAGAGAATGTTTGGAATCACATAGTGGTTACATTTAGTTCAGGAAATGCGAATATTTATGTAAATGGAATTTCTGAAAGTTTTACGGGTGCAACGCTACCTACATCTTTAGCGTATGGTAATGGTAAATTAGACATAGGAAGATTCAATGGTCTTGGTAGATATTTTAATGGCAACATTGATGAAGTAGCAATATTTAATTCGGAGCTTTCTGCAAGTGATGTTACAAGCATTTTCAACAATGGTGTTCCTCAATCACTTGAATCATTGAATCCAATATCGTGGTGGCGAATGGGTGACTTTGATTCATATCCAACACTAATTGATAGAGGTTCAGGAAACAATAACGGAACAATGACAAACACGACAAATGCATCAATAGTTGATGATGTACCGAATAAATAATTAAATAAAAAAAGATATGACACACTTACCAGACGTATATATAATTGTAAATATCTCAGACTTACCTAGTGTAGATTTTAGTCAAGTTGCGGAAACAAGTGAACAAACAATTCGCAAGAGCTTAGATGGAACATTATTCGTTTTGAAATACGAATCAGGACACGAGCCAACATTTATTTCCGATGGCACAATAGTTCCAACTCAATCTTTAGATCACGCTGGAGTATTGACATTGATGGCAACGGCAGAATGGAGTGAACCAATACCTGTAGAATAAATGTTATGCCTACAAATATCAATTTTAATAAGACTTTAGGAATAGCTTCAAAAGCTACTAATATTGTATTGCCTTCTGGAAATACAGGTTCAGAAATGATATTTACTATTACCACCACTACAGCTAATGAAACATTTCAATTAGGAGGTAATACTGGAGGAGGTATTACTTATAACTATGATATAGATTGGGGAGATGGCACTCCTATAGAAAATGTAACAACTAATGCTAAAATACATACTTATGTAACTCCAGGTGTACATGAAATTAAATTAACAGGAGAAATTTATATAAAATCTAATACTGACGCATCTAAATGGACTGAGTTTAAACAATGGGGAAGCAATGTTATAATATATGGCGTAAGAGAAATGTTTAATAACTGTCAAAATATGACATACTCTGCTACTGATGCTCCTAATTTAAGTCAAATGACTAATGCTACTTATGGTATACTTTACTGGATGTTTAGAAACTGTTATTCAATAACATCTTTAGACTTAACAAATTGGGATGTTTCTACAGTTACTGGACAAGCAACAGGTTGTTTTCAGAGTATGATTAATTTAAGATACATAAATATTTCTGGTTGGGATATGCGTAATGTTACTAGTCATAATACCTTTATGAGAAGCATAGGAGAAAATAGTGCTGGAATAGGTGTAGACATTGTAGCTGATGATATCTTATTTAATGCAAATTCTACTAATTGGTATCAAATGTTTTTGCAAGCTAAAATAAATTCTATTTCTGTTAGAAATTGGAGGCTTGGTGCAACATCTGCTTCTGTAGTACAGATGTGGAGAGATGTTGGAAATTCCACAGGTTATACTGATAAATTTAATCTTGATTTAAGTTCTTGGACAAATACTTCTACTCTTGGCGGTCTTAATATGGACAGTTGGTGTTCAAGTGCCAAAGGGATGAAAACTATTGATTTAACAGGTTGGGATTTATCAAACTGCACATCATTTAATTCTTGGTTTATCAATTGTAGTTGGTTAAGAGAGATAAGGGGCTTAGATACATTAAGTCTAGATTCCTGTACTAGGTTAACTAGTACATTTTCAGGTTGCAGAAGATTGTCTTTTAACAATAGTAACTTTTCAAATACATTTTTACCAAATGCTACTTGTACTAGTACAGCACAAACGTTTTATAACTGTGGGGATGTATTAACAGGAGCTGATTTAAGTGTTGTTCCGAATACTGCTAATTGGAATATGTCAGCTGTAACTAGTGTATTAAATATGTTCAGAGATAATATATATAGAGCTGGTGAAGTTTTTACATTTAATTGGAATGCTCCTTTACTAACAAGTTTGTATTTAGCATTTTATAATACAAAAGGAATTGCTGAAATAAATTTTTCTGGAGCAACTCTTCCTGCTTTAGGTGATTTAACGCAAATGGCTCAAAACTGTTCACAATTAGAAAGAATAATATTTGGAGCTAATTGTGATTTTAGTGGAGTTTCTAGTATGTCTAACGTAGCAAATGGATGTGGTATATTAAACAGACTACAATTTGATTCAGCAGTTGATTTTTCATCAGTTACTAGTATGGCTAGTATTGCAAATTCTACTAGTGTGTTGCAAGTCTCGGATTATGATCTTGTTTTAAATAGAATGGCTGCTACAAATACAAATGCAGTTACTATGTCTTTTCATAATACAAATTATACCATTGCTGTTTCTGGTGCTGCTAGATCAACACTTATAGGTAATGGTTGCACAATAACAGACGCAGGAGGAATATAACATGGCACAGTTTAGTTTAAATGAAATAACAAAAAGTAATCCAAACAGATGGTTCTTTGTACCTAATGTAGCAGAAATGTTTAATGTATTTGGATATGCAGGAGATATAAACGTTACAGAAGTAGTAACAGGACAATCAAACATAGGAGCTTTTCTTACAGAAGATGAATTAGAAGTTTATGTAGATACAGAAACTGGAATAGCTAACTATTACAAAGATGCTGTAGAAAGTAGCTCAGAAAAGTTTCAAGGACCTTCAAGTAAGTATGAGCCTATAATACCAGAACCAGAGATAGAAGAGCCGCCTGTAGAGTAATAAATAAAATGTATTTTATATTAAGTAATTACACTTATATAAAAAATAATATGTAATTTTACGCCATGGACGTTACAGGACTACAAATTGGATTTGACGCATTATTATCTATCTTATCTGCATTAGTGGGTGCTTTAACAGTTTGGTTTACATTAAAAAACAAAGTAACAATACAACAGCTATTGTTAGATAGATTATCTAAAGAAGTGGATGAACGTTTACATAAAAGAATTGATGATTTAAAATCTAAAGTAGAAGTTAATAGAGAGAAGAATGATCAAGCTATTAACCAACTTAGAGAAGATATGGCTCAAATGAAAATCGATATCATCGAAGCTATTCATGCAATTAAAAAATAAATACATATTAATCTTATTATTATTCTTAATCTCTTGCAGCCCGCAAGAGAGATTTCATCGATTAATAGAAAAACATCCACATTTACTTACTATGGACACTGTATATATTCATGATACAGTAAGAATAGAAGTTCCACGAGTAGTTCACGATACTATTATTAATGAACATTTCTTTACCGAAATAACTAGAGATACTTTAGTTCTTCAAAAAGAAAGACTAACTGTAAAAATTTTCCATGATACTATAAAAAAGAATGTGTATATTAAAGGAGAATGTGATACTATTACTGTAACTAAAATAATAGAAAGAAAAATACCTATTAGGTATTATGAAAACACACCTCTATGGAAAAAAGTTTTAGGTTGGTTTATACTAGCTATTATTCTATACTTAATATATAGACTAGTTAAATTTTTAATCTTAAAAAAAAAGTTATGAAAGAATTTTTTAAACAACTATTAAGTGACGAATCAGGTAATTATTCATCTAAAAGATTAGGAGGATTGTTGTGTGTATTAGCATTAGTGATAGCATTAGTAGCTAATACATTTACACACAATGATATTAGACCAGCTGAGTATCTAGTAGATGCTGTAGCATTATTTGCTTTTGGTTCGTTAGGATTAACTTCAATTGATAAATTTACACGAGGTAGAAATAAAAAATAAAATGGGATAACTCCGCTAATTTTAATTATTTATTTTGCAGTAGCATTTATGCTACCTGCTTTAATTAGATCTATATGGAAAAAATAATTACATGTCCTAATTGTCAAGCACAATTTGATTTATCAGTTAACCCAACTCCTGAAGATAGTAAAGGTTCTAAATATCTTTGGATATTAGATAATGGACACGGAGGTATAGTTGACGGTGTATATCAAACGCCAGGTAAAAGATCTCCAGTATGGCCAGATGGTAAAGTATTATATGAAGGAGAATTTAACAGAGCTATAGTAGATAGATTAATGGCTATGTGTGAAGCTAATAGTATAGATGCTATAAATCTTGTGAATACTCCTAATGACATTAGTTTATCAGAAAGAGTTTCTACTGCAAATAAACTAGCTAAGTCTTCTAATAAACCTTGTATATATGTAAGCATACATGCCAACGGCTTTAGTGATGAATCAGCTAACGGATGGGAAGTTTATACTTCTCCAGGTGAAACTAAATCTGATAAAATAGCTACAGTGCTTTACGAAAAAGCAGAAGCTGCGTTTCCTGAAAGAAAAATGCGTAAAGATACACGCGACGGAGATCCTGATAAAGAAGCTAACTTTTATGTATTAGTCCACACTACAATGCCTGCTATATTATCAGAAAACTTTTTTATGACTAACTACAGAGAATGTCACGAAATACTTATGAGCGAATCAGGTAGAGATAGAGTCGCTAAAATTCATTTTGAAATGATACAACAAATAGAAAATGGCAAAGATATTTGATAATAAATATAAATCTAATACCACTAAAAGACCAGGTATACATTCTAAAAGTAAGACATCTAAATTAAAGACTTCTAAAAATTATAAAAAGAAATACAGAGGACAAGGAAGATAATTATCAAATAAAATTGATATATTTGTCTTATGTTAACATTAGAAGATCTTCAAGCTCAACTTGATGAGTCTTTGGCTATTAATTCTATAGAGTCATCTTATTCCTATGATTTCTATACAGATTTAATAAATGAACAAAGAGCTCTATGGCTACGTAACGAATATAATAAGAATCGTAGCATAGATCCTTTTGTCATCCAGACTCTTCCTTGTTTAGAATTAGAACTAGTAAATCCTATAGATTGCTGTATTACTGTACCAGATGCATGTAAAGTTTTAAGAACTAAACAAACTATCCCTAATACTATTGAGCTTTATTTTAAAAAAGGAATAGCCACTGTAGGTCCTGCAGATATAACTAAACCACGATTTGTAGTTATAGATTATTCTAGAGTACCATTTATTGGACACGGCAGAACTACACAAAAAGCAATCTATACTTTTCTATATGACGATCATATGTACGTAATTAGTAAAGACCCTATAGTAAAGAATATTAAGTATATGACTCTTAGAGGAGTATTTGAGGACCCAACTACATTATTAAACTATGTCAATTGCGTAGACGGTAATACTTGTTGGTCTTCATCAGACCCATATCCTATTAACCAATGGATGTGGACATATATTAAACCTATTATTTTACAACAACTAATGCAAAAAGGAGCAGCTCCGTTTGACGATATGAACGACGCTCAAGATGCTAGATCTCAAGGTATGAGACAAGCAGCTCCCGCGCAACAACAACAGCAATGATAAAAAGAGGTAAAGGTAAGCAACTAGGTGACGTAAAAAAGAAAGATTTTTATACACACTACAAAGCTAATGCTAAAGAGGAGCTTATTAGTAAACCTTTATATAATAGTTTCGTAAAAGAATTACTTAGTGCGTTTTCTAATGCTATTGTTGAATTAGGATTAGAGTTAAAAATAAACAAAGTAGGCAAGCTTAGAATTAGAAGTAAAAAATTACACTTCTTTGATAAGAACGGTAAAAGATGTAAAAGTTTAAGAGTCAACTGGGAAGCAACCTGGAACTATTGGCATACTAAACATCCTGATTTATCGAGAGAAGAAATAATAGATTTAAAAAATAAGTCAGTAATCTATCACGAGAATGATCACAGCAGTGGAGAATTTTATGAGCATTTTTGGGATAAGTTTACTAATAACTTAAAATATAAAAGTTTTTATGTCTTTAAACCATCAAGGCAATATTCAAGATTAATTGCTAAAGTAGTTAAGGACCCAAATCGTAAAGTTTTTTATTATGGATAATATAGAAATTGAAGTAGAAGAATCAAATGGATCTTCTAAAGAAGTCGAAAAAACAGTTAGAATTAATCGTAAAGAATTTGAAGACGGAGGCTACGAAGAAATACGAGTAGAAGAAGTTGAAGGCGGATACATTAAAACTGTTTGTACTCGAAAAAAAGAAAACGGAGAATGGACTTATGAAGATAAAAAGTCTGTAACCACAGAAGATCCTTTAAAGGATAATTCTTCTGAGGGCATAGCAAATAGATTAGAGGCAGCGCTTAAAAAATTAATGTAAATGTATGCTGGTAAAACTGTATCATATAAAGCCATTTTAGATAAAGTCATTAGAGACTTTGGATTTAATTATGACATTCATGAAGAAGAAGGCTTAGAATGGCTAGCTGAATTTATGGCACATACTAACGTGCCTATGGTTCTAGAAAATAATATTGCATATATTAAAGTATGTGATGGTAGGGCAGAATTGCCTTTTGATTTACATAAAATAGGTCAAGTATCTTATTTAACTTCAGTAAATAGTGTAGAAGAAGCAGAATGCGGTAAGGGTCGCATGTTTCCTATGCGATGGGCAACTGATTATTTCCACAAAAGATATCATCTAGACGACAGAGACTATACATCAGAGTCTGAACAAACTTACACTGTAGAAGGTGGATTTATTTTTACATCTTTTAATGAAGGATACTTAGCAATGAGCTATAACGCTATCCCTACAGATGAAGATGGGTATCCTGTAATACCTGCAGAACAACAATGGTTAGAAGCAGGATCACATTATATAGGACATAAGATAGCTAGAAAATTATGGATGCAAGGACAACTTCGTCCAGATGTATACCAGATTATAGAAAGAGATAGAGATTGGTACTTTGCACAAGCTGTTAACCATGCTAAACAATGGAACGGAGTCGACGAAGCAGAAAGCATGCAAAATGCAACTCTTAGAACTATTCCTGACGTACAAGCGCATGCAAGCTTCTTTGCTAATATGCAACTGCCTGAACAAAGAAACTTTAGACCTAAGTCAGGAGCGAGAACTACTACTGATATATCTATAGTTAGCGCATCTGTACAAGGACCTAATCCAGCAACTTCTTAAATTTAATTCATGGAAGGACACGTTAATACTTATGGAGGCATGGATAAAGACACTGCTTATGATAGCATTAAGCAGAACATGTATATTGATGCAATAGATATAAGAATTAGTACAGATAAAGGAGAGTCGCAAGGAGCTTTTACTAATATGAAAGGCAATCAAGAAATCTTTCAAATTAGAGATGAGTCTGCAGTTAGTGATCCTTTTCATCCGTGGACATCTGACAGTCCTGAAATAATTGGATACGGTACAATTAGAAATTCTATTGTATTATTTGTAGCAGATAATACAGGAACTAAAGGTTGGATATATGAAGTAAAATATGATCCAGCTTCTAGAGAAATACTTCCTGGGTATCCTAAAACTGTTTATTATAATGACAATTTAAATTTTAAAAAAGAATGGCCAATAGAAGCATTAGGTCGCTATGAAAACGTATCTACTCAAAGAATCTATTGGACAGATTATAATAACTTTTTTAGAACGTTAAATATTGTAGATCCTGATTTAGTTACATTTCCTGTAGAAAATGTAGATATATTTCCTGAGATTCAATATACTCAGCCTATTTTACAAACAGTTGCAGGAGGAGGAGAATTAAATTCAGGAATGTACCAAATAGCATACAGATTAATTACATCTGACGGAAAAGAAACTTTAGTTTCTCCTCCAAGTAATATGATTCATATTACAAGAGCTGCAGAGTTTGATTCAATTCCAAAATATGTAGGAGAACCTGAAAAAATAAATTCAGGTAAAAGTATTACCATTACTGTAGATACTACTAATTATGTAGGAAAATTTGAAAAAATAGAATTCTTAGCACTTTATTATGAAAGTCCTACAGCTACTCCAATAGCTACTTCTATCGAAGAAATTAATATTACTACTAATTCTACAGAACTTCTTTATACAGGAACAGAAGGAACTATTTTTGATGTAGAGCTATTTACATTTACTTCTAAGAATTTTGCATTTAAAACTTTTAAAACAGTTACTCAAAAAGATAATTATTTAGTAGGAGCAAATATAAAATCTTCTACTATAAATGCTCAAAGTCTTTTAGAAGGAGCAGATACTTTTAGTGCTTTAACTGCTAGATATAATTCTTCATTACAAACTCCAAACGGAGTAGGAACTCCTCAAGATAGATTAGATAATGCTTTTAATGCAGATTTTAATAAAGACGAACATTGGGAACCTACTTGGCATAATGCAGTTAATCAATATAAATATCAAGACAACGGAACTATTTTAGGAGGTACAGGGCCTAATATTTCATATAGTTTTCATCTAGAACCTATGACTATTGATGTAGAAGGACAAGCTAAATTTCATAATATTGGAGGAAATATAAAATATGGATACGATAATAATCATGATTTAGACGATGGTTATGGAATTTATCCTAATCCTAGCTTTGCAAATAACGCCTCTCCTAATATTTCAGGATTACTTCGAGGATATAAAAGAGGAGAAACTTATAGATTTGGGATTATATTTTATACTAAAAAAGGAGAAGCTACTTATGTAGAATTCATAGGAGATATTAAATTTCCAGATATATCAGAAGCAGACGGTACGCCTAATTTTTCAGGAAATTATTTCCCTATATCGACAATGCCTAGTGAATTTCCTGTAGGAAGTTTTTTTGGTCAAATAGCAACAGGTTTTAATTTAGGTATAAAATTTACAGTAGACTTTAGTACTTGTCAAAGTTTATTAGATAAAATATCAGGATTTCAAATAGTAAGAGTTGAAAGAAAAGAAGTAGATAAACGTAGATTATGTACAGGTATTTTAAGTCCTTTAGGCTATCAAGAAACTGGTAACACTACACCAAACGATTTTGATTTTAGAGTAGATGGAAATGAAAACGTAGTTCATCATTTTAATGCTAGTCCCAATATAACAGGTCCTAATTTAATACAAGATAGTTTAACCTTTTTTAGAGACGAACAAGATCCTCTTGCAAATATTATTAGCGGTCCAAATGTCACAATAAGAGCTCAACATTTATCTTTCTATTCTCCTGAAATTTCTTATAAGTATTCTAATATTTCAGATATAGGAACTAATTTAGGAAATAACCCTGGATTATTAATAACAGGACATTATAGTCACGCAGTTCTTAGTGGAGATTATGAAGACCAAAGATCTTCTTCTTCAGGACCTGATGCATTAAATTTAGGAAATCATGCTACATTATATGATTTAGGAGTTAAGTTTAGAAGAACTCTTCCTGTAACTTTTAACAGTGTAGAAAATATAAGAAGATTAGATAATGCTACTTATTTTGATATGCGGGATAGTACGAATGTAAGTATAGGAACTAAAACAGCTTCTTGGAGTACAGCAAACAATGGAGGTTCAGGAGCAACTAGTCCAGAAATGCCTGCTACCCCTAGCTATATGAGAAATTATTATGTAAACGCTTCTACATTAAATGATCCTAGTGGAACAGGAGCAGGACTTGCTAGAGCAGGTTCTAATATATCTGCATTAACTAAACAATATATAAATAATCCTTTAACAGGAACAGCTATTATAAATCCTGCTACTACAGATTACTTTCTCGTACAAGGTACTACTACTCACGTACCTTTACAACCTGCTATTCAATCTTTAACAAACGCAGGAGCAAATTTTACTATAAATGAAGCTATTCCTATAGCAGATTTAATTATTCCAAAAAGTGAAGTATATGGAGGAAGTACGCAAAATGCATTAGAATCTAATAGTTTTATAATAGCTTCTCCTATAATAAAAACAGAATCAGTTACAACTAGTTATAGTCCTATAGTTTTTGGAGGAGATATTTTTATAAATATGTATTCTTTACAAAAAGCTATGGTAGAATTTAATGCAGAATTTTATGATGCAGGTTTAGCAAGTAATACATATGAACAACCTTTTACAAGAACAGATTTATTGGTAACAGAAAGTTGTGTTAATGCTAGCTTACATCACGGAGCTAATACTACTACTGGTGTTAAATTTAAAATAGCAATAGCAACAAGTGAAGTAGAAAGTGAGTATTATAGACAAGAAGATAATAATAGTTTTTCAAATTATGGATTATTAAATCCAGGAGAAACTCAATATACAATGTATAATTATAATGAAGTATATTCCTCAATAAATAAAAAAGTATTATTTTTTACTTTACCTGAAAATTTAATTGATACTTCATTAACAAATGATGTACGAGCTTTTTTATCTGATGTAAAAGTAAATGGAGAAGATATAGATTCTTGGACAAAGTTTGCTATTAATGATTTTTATGATATAGACGATCATGGTCCTATAAATAAAATTGTAAACTTTAAAGACAATGTTTATTTCTTACAAGATCAAGCAACAGGAGTTTATGCTATCAATAGAGAAGCGGTTACTACAACAGATGATGGAGTTCCTACAGAATTAGGGATATCTCAAGGTTGGGGTAAACATCAATATTTTTCTAAAGAAAATGGATCTATACACCAATGGGCGGTAGCTGTAACTGACAGAGGTATTTATTTCTTTGATGCTATTCATAGAAAAATATTTCAATTAGGTCAAGCAAAAACAGGTATGAGTAATAGTCCTTTATCAGAAGTAAAAGGAATGCATTCTTATTTACAAGAGTTAGGTCCTGCAGTATTTAAAAGAAAAGAAGATGGAGGAGATAATCCTATACTATCAAGAGGAGCTCATATTGGAGTAGATGAAATTAATGATGAAATTATTTTTACATTTTTATCTTCTACATTAGCTGATCTTTTTGATTTTAAATCTATAGTATTTGACGAACTTACAGGAACGTTCTCTACTAGATTATCTATAACTCCTAAAATATGGATCAATAATGGTAATACTTTATTAACTACAACATTAGACACGGGCGTGAGCGTGTGGGCCCACAACATAGGAAACTGGGGAGAGTTTTACGGGACTCAAACAGGATGTGAACTTACACTAGTTATTAATCCTAAAGCAGATATAAATAAAGTTCTTAGATTCTTAGAATTCAATAGCATAGTTCGTGACGATGACAAAGTAATAGATAGAACTAAAACTATTACAGGATTTAAAATTACTACAGAAACTCAAGCTAGTGATAGTATTTATGAAACTACTCCTGAATCTTTAACAAGAATAAAAAGACGTTTTGATAAATGGAGAATTAAACTTCCTAGAGATGTTAATTCTACTAGTCAAAAAGGAAGGTTTAGATCTACACATTTTTTATTAACTTTATATTTCGACAATACTTATAATAAAGAACTAATTATGAATAGATTAGTTTCTTTTTATGACCCACAAATATTCTAATGGCAAAAAGGTATCCATATATTCCAATATATTATAAATCTAAAGGCACTAAAATCTTTAGAGATACTACTGATGCGCCTCCTACAGCGCATGATAATGGAGGTAATTTAAATCTTGATGGAACACAACAAGTTGATTTACCAGAAACTACTGTTTATGGCGCACCAGAATCTAGAAAATTACAAGGTACTCTTCGTCAAAAATTAGATCAATTAAAAAGAGCTGCTCAAAAATATTATGAAGACAGAGGCTTTGGAAGAATATTTTTAAAGCAAGACCCTACTAGTGAAATATCGGGATTAAAACAAAATGTACAAGCTTATAAAGATTTATTAGAAGAAGAGAAAGGAAGATATGTAAAAGCAGAAATAGCTTTACAAGATCTTCAGAAACATTATCCTGATACTTGGGGAGATAAAAAATTAGCAGATGTTTTTACACCTCAAGGATATCAAAGTCTTCTTTCTTTACAAAAGAATGATAAAATTTCTACAGATAGATTTCGTACATACTATGATAACTTTGCTAAAGAGTTTGATCCTTACATGGCTAAAGGTAGAGGTCCCGATGCAGTATACAGTGCAAAAGGAGCTAGAGAAGCCTGGGGTAAAGATTGGGACGAGTTTACAAGTATGGTAAATAAATTTGCTCTTGCCGCTCCTATGTTAGGTGGAGCAGCTGCATTAGCTCCAGCAGCAGGATCTCTTTCTGTACCAGGTCTTGGATCAGCTACTAAAGCAGCGCTTACTGCTCCTATGTTTTCAGGAGCTCCCTCATGGTTAACACCATTAACAGCTTTAGAATTTTATGGAGCTCATCATATGGCAAGTGAATTAGGTAGAAGTGATTCCGATACAAGAAAAAGTTTAAGAAAAGCTTACCAAAATCCTACAGCTTCTAACATTGCAGGAGCAGTAGGAGATACAGGATTTGCAATATTAGGAGGAGCGCCTACTGGTATTACTGCAGCAAAATGGCTTGCAACTAGAGGATCAGGCGCTGCTAGAGCTGTTAAAAATCTTCCTCAAATTAAAGACTTTAAAACAGGTCTTCAAAATGTAAGGAAAGGAGAAGCTAAAATAAGTGACATGCTTAAAAGTCAGACTTTATATAGATTTGATAAGCCTGCAATAAATATTCCTTCTACTTCTCCAAGGACTATTGATCCACTTGAAGGTAGATGGTATATGTCTACTAAGAATCCTGATTTAATAAAGTATTACAAAGAAAGTCCTTTATTTAAACAAGTTACAGGAACTAAAGCTTCTTTAAAACCTTATAATGTTTCTGAAATGCAGAAAGCTGCTGCTAGCGGAAAGACTATACCTTTTGATTATACTACAGCTATAGGCAGAAGTATAAGCTCTGCAGACAATCCTGCAATGCAAGCTTATATTAAACAGTATCCTATTAAATCAAAATCTAAAATAATTCCTACTAGAGAAGAAATATGGAGTTTAGTAAATAAACCTCATAGCTATTGGAAAGATCCTCTATATACAAATAATCCTGGAATGCAACATGCATTAAAAGGTGCTCCTGCTTCTAGACATGAATACGTTTTACCTTCAAAATTAGCTTTCCCTGCTCCAAAAGGAACAGAACAATTTAATATAAATTATAATCCTGTTAAAGATTTACCTGCACAATGGAGAATATTAGCTAAAGAAACAGAAGCAGCTGTAGAACCTATATATGCAGGAGCTCAAAGATTTGCTAAACCTTTTGGAAAAGGAACTAAAGTTGTTAAGGCATCAGGAATAAGAAATGAAGATCAAAATCAAGAATTAAATATTGATCCTAAATTATATGAAGCAGCGAGAAAAGGAGTCTTTATGTCTGGATGGGATTTACTAAATGATACAAATGAATAAGATATGGTTGAGTATACTAATTTAACGGATCCTCCTAAATTAAGTAGTCTTGATAAAAATGATAGACTAGCTTTAGTTTATAATGAAGTAATTGCTCATATTGCAAGATTAAAACAATCTGGAAGAATTCCTGAAGGAATGGATTTAAATGCAGAAGGTATTACTACTCAAATTATTTTAGAAAGTAATTGGGGAGCATCTCCTTTAGCAGAAAGAACAAATAACTTTGGAGGATTAACTGCAGGTAAAGCTTGGAAAGGAGAAATAGAAACTGTAGAAAATGATCCTTTTACAGGTAAAACATATCATTATAGAAAATTTAAAACTCCTCTTGAAGGTATTAAAGCTCAAGTAGAATTTTTTTTACCTGATGTAAATCCTAGATATGCAAAGGCAGGAGTATTAAAAGCTAAAAATGCCGAAGAACATTTTGCAAGAGTTAAAGCTGCAGGTTATGCAGAAGATGCTAATTATGTAAGCAAACTAAGTAAAATGGTTAAGTCTACTATTAGACCTAGGTTAAAAAGAGGAGGCAATCAGGAAAATATAAATGGTTGGATAAAAGAACAAGATGCTTATGATGCAGGAGAGGATTACGTAAAAGAACTACAACAATACGAAACAGCTAGTCAAACTCCTACAGGAAATATGTATCCCTTTATGTCACAAATGGCTGCTTCTAAACAAGTTAAACCTAAAGATCTTTTTGGAGATATAGATACAACTTCAATTAAAAGAAATTACATTTCTGAAAATAATGTAGCAGATGCTAAAACTTTTGTTCCTAGTGAAGAACAAGCAGAAGCAGAAGCAGAAAAACAAGCAACCGCATTAAAACGACAAGCACAGTTAGAAAAATATTTAGCTACTCCTGTGACTAGTTCTAATACTCCTACATTTGGACAAGGGTCTATGTTCGGTCAAGGGCAACTATTTGGGGCTTCTAAGAAAAGAGCAGGAGGTTCTAATGTAGGTAAATATCCTAATGTAAAGTCTTTTGCAGGACCGTCAGGTGGAGCACCAGCTGGTAGTTATCCTATTAATACAATTGAAAGAGGGCGATCAGCGTTAAAGCTAGCACACCATGCTCCTAATCCTTCAGGTATAAAACAAGCAGTTTATAGCAAGTATCCTAGTTTAAAAAAGAGTAACGGAGGACCCATAGGGCCTATACGTCCTATACCAGGTCTTTTTGAGCAAATGATGGAAAATTATTACATGGGTCTTTCTCCAGAAGAAGGAGAAAAACTAAAAGAATCAGCTATTAATTACCAAGATCTCTTACGAGCAAAACAAGAAAAAGTCGTTCAAGAAGAAGAATACGTAACAGGTGTTCAACAAAAAATGGCAGAGATTGCAAGAGAAAGAAGCGAGCCAGGAACTCCTTATGAAGAAGATTACGAGTATTTAGGTATACCTTTTATGGCTGATGAAACTTCTTGGTTCCATAAATTAAACGACCCAGAGACAGGCGAACCTATGATACCTTACTCTTGTCAAGGAGTTGCTTGTGCAATTGGTCGTAAAGCAGGAGCAACTGCTGCTCAAGATTATAGAGGAGTACAAGCAGGAGATCCTTGGAGAGTTATAACAGGAAGCCGTACAGTAGATAATCCTGATGTCTTAGCAGGTATGGGATTATATCCTATAGAAAATTTAGGAGAAGATGCTAAACTACAACCAGGAGACATGATGAGAATGGGTTATCCTACAGGAGGCACTTATCATAATGTAATTGCTATAACTCCTGAAGAACAGGAAAACTATGATGACTTTCAAGCAGGGTATGCTTCTGAATGGTATAAAGGAGTAAAACGAGGACCTTGGACATATGATCCTGAACAATCGACAGCTTTTAGGTATTTAAGAAATTTACCTAAATTACAAGAAGAATTAAAAAGTTTAGAAGAAGATAGCTCACCAATAAAACAATATGAAGCTTATAAAAAAGCTAATCTTCCTCAGAGACTTGAATTACAAAAACCTGGACAATTATCTTTTGTAGGACTTACAAAGTTAATTAATACTGAGCCTGCTAAAACAAAAAGAAAATTATTCAGAAACCGATAATATAGTAAATTATTTTAAAAATAAGTAACTTTATAAAAATTTAAGAAAAATGAAAAAAAGAATTCCTAATTCATATTCTGCATTTCCCTCCAGTGTAAATATGAGATACGGCAAACGTATGAGTAATGGAGGCGCTATGAATCAGTTAACAGAATTTAACGAAGGAGGCCGCCATGAAGAAAATGGTTTAGGCGGAATTCCTCAAGGTATGAATGAACAAGGGCAAATGAATCTAGTAGAAGAGGGAGAAACTAAATTCAATGCTGAGAATTATATTTTTTCTGATACTCTTAAAATAGATAAAGAATTAGCAAAAGCTTTTAACCTTAATTCAAAGATGGTAGGTAAAACTTTTGCAGACGCTTCTAAACTAGCTGGACGTAAAAAATCTAGAAGAGAAGGAGATAAAATAGAAGAAGCTGCTAACGATGCAGACTTAATGAATCTTATGGAAGCTCAAGAAGCTTTCAAGCAAAAAGAAATAGAAGAAAGACTAGCAGAAATAGATGCATTAGACCCTACTGTTCTTCCTGCTATGATGGGACAAGGACAATCTCAAGGTGATCCAGCAATGGGAGGACAAATGCAAGAAGCTCCTATGGATGAGCAAGCTATGATGGAACAACAAATGATGGCGGAACAAGGACAACCATCTCCAGAAGAAATGGCTATGATGCAGCAGCAACAAGATATGGCTATGGGCCAACAAGAAGGTATGATGAGAAGCGGAGGTAAGATACCTAAATCAGTATTATTATCTAGAGCAAAATCTCATATGTCTGATGCAGCTGCACAAGAGTATGTAAAAAATTATGATAACGGAGGTAATTTAGGAGGACCTTATCCTAGACACAGCATTGGTTTAGGTTATAAAAGACCAGTATATCCTATGACTGAAGAAGAAGCTAGAAGACAAAAAATATATGAAGGACCTTATAAAGATCATGTAGAAAGGTTAAATGATATAGATTTAGCATTTGATAATCCAACTGCTTTAGTAACAGGAGAACCATTAGCAGGAGAAAAATCTTTATTTAAAGACTATCTAAAATGGTGGGATTCACCGCAACCTTATCGTCCAACTCGTAAAGATGAATGGCCAGAAGCTGAAAAGTTAGGTGGATATTTAGGAGACGGAAAAAGTTCTTTTGGAGGCGGAGGTTATATGTCACGTTCATATGCACCAGGAGGTTTTATGGGAATGAACATGGCTAATGCAGGTATGATGAATGCAAATCCAAATCCTTGTGGAGATCCTCCATTACCTCCATGTCCAGGACAAGAAACAGGATTTACTTCAACTATAAAAACTAGAGATACAGGCAGCGCTATTCAAAATTTTAGTCCTCATTTATCTTGGACAGAAGAAGCAGGTTTTGAAGATGATAGAATAATGCAAGATATTCGTCAAAATATGATAAGTAATTTAGGAGCTGTTGGTACTAGCACAGATCCTGCTTATGGTGGCGGAACAGGAATTGGAGAATTTCCTGATAAAGAACGTACAAGAAAATTTAAAGATTTTGTAGGAAAAGTAAAAGATGATTTCGTAGACAAACGAGAAAATATAAAAGCTTTTAGACAAAAACCAAATACAGCAGGTCGTAGATATACACATATGAATAGAGCTCTTAATGTGTTTAGACCAAAAAACGATAGAATAAGAAATAGTGGTAATATGCGTTTTGCTGTAAAACACCCTAGAGCAACACAAGATGCACAAGGAAATAATCTTAGAGCTTTAAGTAATCTTTTTCTTGGAGTACCAGATAAAAGTAAATGGGTAGGTAGATTTGGAGAAGATCAAATGAGAAGAGGAGGAGGAAAATTATGTTACGGATGTGGAGGTAAGATGCATGCTTACGGAGGTCGTATGAGCGTACCAGGTGTTCAACATAAATATGGAGCAGGTATGCAAACTGCAGGAACTATTTTAGATACTGCTGCAGATTTTGCTAAATATATTCCTGTAGTAGGACAAATTGTAGCTCCTGTTGCAGAAGCAGGAGCAAATGTTTTAAAAGGAGCAGGAGAAGCAAAAGCTACTGATACTGCATATACTTTAAAAGACGCTGCTTTTGATGCAGGTTCTGGAGCAGCAGGAACTTTTGTACCTGGTGCAGAACAATTTATACAAACTATAGGAGATCAGGCAACAAAAAAAGATAAAGAAGCAGAGATGGCAAAAAAACAAGCAATTCTTGCTGACAAAAATCATCCTGATCATAAAAAAGTTAAAGCTGCAATGGAAGCTAGAGCAAATGATGAATCTTTACAAAATGCTCAAACATTTCAAAATGTATGGAATCAAACTGCAGGAATGGCAAGTCAATTTATAAATCCTGGAGAAGCAGCAGATACTGCAGCAACTGTTACTGAAGTTGCTCCTGATGCTATAACGGATACTGTAACAGACACTACAGGACTAGTTGGTGAAGGTATGGGGTATGGTAATTGGGCAGATATAGATATGGGAGCTCCAGAATTACCTTTTGGAACAGGAGGTCGTATGGGATCTAACTATCTTAAAAATGGCGGAGGTCTTTGGGCTAATATACGAGCTAAGAAAGAAAGAATGGGAAAAAATTATCGTCCTGCTAAACCAGGAGATAAAGATTACCCAAGCGATGAAGCAATAGAAGCTGCTCAAAAACCAATGGGAGGAAGTTTAACTAATCCAACTGATCCTATGAATATAGAGCCTCTACCATTAATGCCTGCTAATCAATTTGGTTCTCCTGCTCAAGCAACATTACCTTTTAATTATGCATATAATATGCAACCTACAAGTATTGCAGATTTCTTTCAAGGAGAGAATGAAATAAATGTAGATGTCGATCAAGAAGATGTTAATAGAGATTTTAAATTTAAAGAAACTCCTATGCAAGCTGCAGCTAAAGCATTGCCTATTGCAGCTAACTTATATTCAGGATTATTTTCTAAATACGATCCTAAATATGAACCTGAGTTTGTAGCCACTAAGGCTCCTAAATTAGATTACACAGAATCTGTTAATGCTATTAGAAGATCTACTGCAGGTTTAAGAAAAGACTTAAGAAAGTTTGGAAGAAACCCAGGTAATTTACAAGTAGCTGCGCAAAAAGGAGCTCAATTAGAAGCACAAGCTATTCAGCAAGTAGACACTATTAATGCTAAACTACAATTTGAAGCAGAGAAATTGAATAAAGCAGAAAAGCAAAAGCTTGAGAGAATAAAGAAACAATTGATGCTTACTTTTGATGAAGCTAAAAGAAAATCTTTACAAGCATCTGCTGAACAAACTAAACAAATGGTAGAAGCAAATCAAGCAAATGAATTAGCAGCTTACTATGCTACAATGGCAGGTGAAGGCATTGGTTCAGTAGAATATAAAACTTTAGCAGATCAATTTGCAGAGATGTTAAAGAATAGAAATAAAAATAAAAAGAAAAAGTAATGCCTTTAACGCCTTTATCTACTCCATTTACTACAGAATATAAGCCTCTTGGATTAGAAGCCTTTGCGGAGCCTTTGTCTAAAATGAAAGAAAAGTTTGATGTAACTAAATCTGAAATAGATAAAACTAAGTACGCTTTATCACGTATGAGTCAAGACGATGAAAGAGCTAAAAAGTTATTGGCAGATTTAGATGCAAAAACTCAAGAACTTTCTCAAAATTTAACTCGATCAGGTAACTATAGAGTAGCTACTCAACAGCTTCAAGATTTAAACGAATGGTTTAATACTAATCCTGAGTTTGCAGGAATGAAGCAAAACTATAATAATTATCAGAAGAATTATGCATTAATGCAGAAGAAGTTAGAAAAAAGAGAAATAACTCAAGATGACTTTGAAACCTGGGATTATTATGTTAGAAATAAATTCTCAGGAACTAATTACGATCCTACTACAGGTAATTATAGTACTGGAAACTTTACTCCTAAATCAGAAAACAGAGAAAAAGAAATAGAAGACTTAGTTCTTAAGATAGCAGCTATGGAAGAAGACCAACAAGTAAATGCTATTATGGGGATAAATAGTGCTGTAGATGCTGGAGAGATAAGACAGCAACTAACTAAATATAGGACAAAAGAAGATGCTGCTAGGTCTATTAGAAACTTTATTACAACAGGAGAAAGATTTAAAAATTGGAAACAAGAAGATGCTCAGATGAAGTTTTTCGAATTAAACGATAGAACTAAGAAAGCAGCTCTTCAAGGATTAACTGAAGATAAAGACCCTTATCAATTTTCTAGAAATGTTTTAATCGAATCTCTTCCTGAATTAGAAGAGCTCCACGATCAAGTTACTAAAGTAATAGCTAATCCAAATGCTACATCTGAGGATATAGCTAAAGCTAAAGAAATACAAGCCGAAGCAGAAGAAAAAATGGCTGACATCCAAACTATGTTAGAAAACAATGATGTTGAAGCTATAGAACAAGAAGCTGCAGGTATTTATGTAGCAGATAAGTTAGGATACTTTGATAAGATAGCATTAGCAGGCGCTGACATTGTAGACTTTATTAATGAGGGAGCGATTAGCTCCTCTGGTAGTGGTAGGAAATCTACTAAAATAAAAGAAGCAAATGAAGTAGGAGATATTGCTACACAGTTAAATCCTGTCAATGTTATGAAAGAAACTCCTTTAGCAGGAGGTACTTCTCCTTTTAACGCAGAAGAAAATATACAACTTGAACCAGTTGAGTATACTATAAGCGCTACAGGAGCTGATGGAGAAACTTATGAAAAAGTAGTAGAGATAGAGCCTTCTTCTAGTATAGGTGCAATGTATCAAAAAAATGTAGATGTGCTTACTCCATTTGTAGGTGGAGTTTCTAAATATACTACAGGAGATGGAACAGTAAGCTATGCCCAAACAAGTGATTATATATTAACTGTTCATGCAGAAAACGAAGCATTGTCTAAGACTACTCTTGGTTTTGAGCAAATGTACGATCAAAGAATAGCTACTTTAACAGATGATATTAATGCTTATAAAGTTGAATTATTAGACCCAACTTTAACAGAAGAACAAGAAGCAGAATTAGAAGCTAAAATTAAAGACGCTAGAAAAGAAAAATATCAAGCTACTTATTCTAAAGTAGGACAATTAAAAGACCTTGATTTCTTAGTAACAGAATATATAAATGATAAATCAGAAGAAGAGCTAGTTCAAATTATAAAAGACCAAGCAGGAGATCTTAATCTTTCTGATGAAGATATTATAAAAGACATAACTAAATTAAAAGAAGACTTCGAAGCTAATACTGTAAGTAGTCCTAAATTCTTAGATAAAGAATTAAATTCTTTAATAGGAACTAGAAAACAAGAAAAAAATGAACTAGTAAAAAATCTAGATAACGAATTTAAAGATCTTATGGACGAGGCTGCTAGACAGTTTATGGGAAAAGAAACTAGCGAGTTAACTGAAGCAGAACAAGAACAATTAGAACTTTATGTAAGCGGCAGAATGGATCAACAAGAAGAAGGTTATGAGAATATTCCTGAAGAAGTAAAGGCTGAGAGACAAAGAATTTTTGAAAGACTTAATGCTATTGACGGAGAAATGGACAGTGCACTTGATATGGTCGACAATGTTTTTTCCCCTGGTGAACTACTATTGAATAAAATTTATAAAGAGTATAGAAAATCTAAAACTTTAGGAAGCGAGCAATTCTATCAGATTCCTCAAATAATTGTAGACAAAGGCGCTGATAAATTCTCTAGTGGGCAATTTAAAGCTTTAGTAGACGACGGAATGGTAGCAAGAGGTAGTAGAAATTCTAGAGTAATATGGGATCCTTCTACAAGACAATCTATTGCAATGGACCCAGGAGGTCTTAAGCATTCTTATACTTTAGATGCATATCGTACAGATACTCCTAGATTTGCAGGAGTAGACCAAAATGGTAATGTTATTATGGCATTCTATAGAAAATCAGCATTAACCGATCAAAATCAAAATTTAAAAGATTGGCAATCTTATATAGATAAAGGAATCCAACCTTTAGCTGAAACAACTCAAAAACGACTTGAAGCATATGAAGCTGGCGAAGACGTTAGAGTAAAATTCAGTAAGCAGGAATTAGAAGCAATGCAAAAAAATAATCCTGAAGTTTTATATTTAAGTTCAGAAGGATTAGATTATAAGCCTATAGAAACAGTAACAGAAAACTTTGTAGATTATATAGAAAGCGCTAATGCTATTGCTAATCCTGATAATAGAATAGAATTCATAGAAAAACAAAGAGCTAACTACGCTCCTTTCTATATGGCTTCTAATCCTAAAGCAGCTAGAGAATATAATCAATTTGCTAATACTCTTCAGTATAGAGCAAATAATGGAATAGAGTCTTCGATAAGTCAAGGAGCAACTAAGCCAGCACAAAGCCCTCCTTATACTGACGCGCAAGGAAGAGAAGTACAAAAAGAATATCAAGCTACTTTCCAAACAACAGCTGATAAAGAAATTCTAGTTCAATATACAGAAGTAATTAGAGACGCAAATAATTACGATAATATTATCTCTACTGATGAATTACCTGCCCTTACAATAAGTAATCAAGTAAATCTTCCTACTGCTTTAGCAAAATTAGATTTAACTTTTGGAACAGGTGCAGATTTAAATTTAACATACACTGCTAAAGGAGGAAGAAGACAACCTTTAGTATTAGCATTTATGGTAGACTCTGATGTATATAGAGATCCTAGAAGAATGCAAAATATTATTAAATAATGGCAGACGAGAAAGAACTCAATCTTAAAGGGATGGATACTAGTAATCCTGATGGAGAACCTCAAATAAATCCCATACTACAATCTGCAGAAGAAAAAATACAATCTTCTGATGCTTATATACAGCCTAGAAAAGAGCAACAAGATTTTATAAATAATCTAGCAAATGCAGGTATTAACGGAGTAACTAATGATACTATTAAGGGAACTAACTTTATGGTAGATCCCGCTGCTAAAGAATTATTTACTTCTGTTGATTTAGCTAAAGCAATTCCTGATCCTAATGAGCGTGCAGAATATATTAGACAGCACGGCAGTAAAATGACTAGGCTACTAGATCCTGATACTTATGGTATAACATTTAATAGAGAGATAGGAGATTATGCTGCATTTAGACAAAACAATTATTACAAACAATTAAAAAAGTTTGTAGATGATTTAGATGAAAATCAAGGTTTTTGGGAATCATTGGGAACTACTTCTGGTAAATTAGCAGGTTCTACATTAAATAATATAGGAGCAAATATTTTAGCACCTATATATGGAGTAGGATCAGCATTATGGAATTGGGATAGAACTAAAGTTTTTGATAATGATGTAGGCGAGTGGTTTAATAAAAACCAAGAATACATAGACCAACGTCTTGTAATCTACGGAGGATACGATTATGCTAAAAACAGAGATAAACAAACTTTCTTTTCTAGAATAGCTGATCATCCTTTTAAATCTATTAACGACGATATTGTTCCCACAGTCTCTTTTGTTATGGGGGCAGTGGGTGCAGAAATACTTTTAGGAAAAGTAGGATTAAAAGGAGCCATGGGAAGGCCCACTAGAACGATAGCTCGTGCAGGCGCTATTGGTACAGAAAAATTTTCTAAAGCTTACAGAGCTATTAGAGGTTTAGAAAAATTAGACGACATACAGTCTATGAGAAAGATAGTAAAAGCTACCGATGCTTTACAAAAAGGTATGGGTACTATAGGAACTATGTATCGATCAGCTGCTTATGAATCAGCAATGATTGGTAAAGACACTCAAGACAGTACTTTATTACAATCTAAATACGGATATATAAAGAACGATCCTCAATTGTTTGAGGAATATAAAGAACTTGTTCGCCAAAATACAGATGAGTTTGGTAATCTAGAAATCTCAGAAGAAGAAATCATTGAAACTATTGCTAGAAAAATTCCTAGAGGAGAACTAGCAATGATGCAACATAATTCTAAGAATGCAGGTACGGCAGCATTCCTTACTAATATTCCATTAGTAGGTGCTAGTTATATGATTCAGTTCCCTAAAATATTTGGATCAGGTTTTAGAAACAATCAAAAGATTTTATCTAGAAGCGGAGTCCTTTATGGAACAACTAGAGATGCTACAGGAAAATTAGTTTCAGAATTTGCAAGTGCAACTAAATTAGAAAAATTCTTATTTAAATATGCAATGCCTTCATTAAAAGTAGGTATTACTGAAGGATTTGAAGAATTTTCTCAAGGTGTTATAGAAAAAGGATATTCAGACTATTGGGCTTCTCCTTATACTAAAAGCGCTAGAGACTCTTCTATAGGCTTTATACAAGCTATGGCAAGTGCTTCTAGAAAGTATGCTACATCTATAGAAGGAATTGATTCCATGAGTTTAGGATTTTTAATGGGATTCTTAGGGATTCCTATGGTAAAACCTAAAGCAAGTGGTAAGATGGGTCTTGGATGGAGCGGGGGTTTTTATGAAGCAGTAGGAGAAGTATCAGAAAAGATTTCTGAAGTAGAAGCTGCTATAAAAAATTATAATGAAGGAATTCAAATGAATGAAGTCCTTAAAAATAATTTCGATGCTTTTAGAAAATCTGTTAGTATACAAGAAGATAAAGATCTTGCTCTAGCTAAAGGAGATGTCTTTGGATATAAGAACGCAGAATTTGATGAGCTATTTAATTTTGTAGAAAACAGAATGAGCAATGGAATTCTGGACACAGTGTACCAGGATATAGATGCTTTAGAGAATATGTCTCTAGAAGAGTTTAACGAACAGTTTGCTCACAAAGATGAAGCTCTTCAATTTACAGAAGAAACTAAAAAGAAGAATTTAGAAACTCTTCGTAAAAGAGTTGACACAATTGTTAAGAATCAAGATACATTTGATTCTATAGCTAGTGATAGAAAAACCTGGATAGATAAATTCTTTCTTAAAAATTATAAAGGATTAGATCAATTAGAAGAACTTGACCCAAGTAAGAATCCTGAGCTCGAAATGGATCAGCAGGATTATATGCGAGCAAAAGCAAACTTTATAAGAAATAAACAAAACGCTCTTAAAAAACAAGCTGTTTATTTATTATCTAGTAGAGACAATCTAAAAGAAAGAGAAAAAGAACTAAGAGAAAAACTAAATGAATTAGCTCCTAATAGTAATCTAGATGTTTTATATAAAGATGAAAATTATAGAGAAGTACTAGCAGCTGTAGAAAAAGGAGACGTAATTTATTTTGCACAAGAAGAAGGCAAGAAAAAACTAGATAGTTTTATTAAAGAGATCTTAGGTCAAATAAAAGAAGATAATTTTGAATCATATAACTTTAATAAATCTGAAATAGAAGGTATTGTTAAAGATATATTTCAAATTAAAACTAAGCAAGCTAAAGTTTCTGAAATCTATTCTACTCTCTTTACAAATAAAGGAGCCAATACCTGGTTTAAATTAAAAGAAGATTTTGAAAAACAATTTGCTGAAGAGCTTATAGATGGCATAAAAAAACGAGCAGAAGAAGCTGTCAATAAAAAACAAGATGGTTCTAGTGTAAAAACAAATCTTGATTCTTATAGAGAACTTTTTGGAAAAGATGTTCCTGCTCATTCTGAAAATGTTATAAGCCAATTAAATACTGTAAAATCAAAATTATCTGACCCAGAAACTGCTCCATATGAAGAAGTAGTTGAGGCATTAAAAGATGGAAAGAATGCTAATCTAGTAGAACATATTTTTGAAGTTATGGAAAGCCGAGACGAGCTTCCTAATGGATTAGATTACTCATTAGATAATATAGATAACTTTAAAGATAACGAGGATTTTAAAACTAGTTTTTTAAATGCATTCAATACTATTCTAAATAACTATGAAGATATAGTTTCAGAGATTTCTAAACGTAATACTAACTTTGCTAATTCAAAGAAAGAAAACGTAACTCCTGAACCTGTACAAAGTACATCAGAGTTTAAAGACGAGAAGAAAGAAGCTTTTACTATTGATGACATGTTCGAAGAAGCTGTCGAACAATCTACTAGTGGTAACATTCCTACTATTAACGAAAAGCAATTAAGATTTGACGAAGACGGCAAATTAATAAAAACGCCAATAAATCCACAAACAGGTAAACCTTATCCTTGGGAAGATAGTCAAGGTAGACCAACTACTCAAACAGAAATAGATGGGTACGACATGAAGAAAGTTAATAGCCCTGATTGGTTAAATAATGAAGATTTAGAAAAATACGAAGAGACAGCTGAATTTAAATTTGCTACTGAGTTAGATGAGAACGGAAATTCTTACGGAGATAAAAGTGTATATGATGCTGATAACATTGGTATTAATGTATATCATGGAGATACTTTTATAGGAAGACTTCAAACAACTTCTAGAAACCCTAGTGTAAAAGGTTTAAGAGAGGCTTTATATAATTCTACAAAAGAAACTGACGGAGGATTTATATCATCAACAACTAAAGACTCTATAGAATCTTATGAAGGATATCAAGCTACTGTTGCTTTTAAAACAGAAACTAAAGAAACTACTACATCAAAGTACGTAGAACAGAAAGATCTGCCTCCTATTATTGTTGAGTATAAAGGAGTTAAATATTCTACTAATGTAGATTTAGTTTTTGGGGAAGGTGAAGTAATTAATCTAGAAACAGGTAAAGTAGTAGGAAATTATTCTTCTCCTTTAGGACGAGCTGTTGTAGATGAGGCTATAAAACAAGGATTATATTTCAAACAAGAACAAACTACTACAGTAGATATAGCATCTGATTTAGGATTACTTGATACACTTAAAAAAGGTGATAATATTATACATCCAAAATTTGGAAAAGGAACAATAGTTAATATTATTGTAGATCCAAACGGTGTTAGATTTGATCAAGTAGAAATTTTATTTCCTGATGAAGGAGGAATAGTAAGAATTTCAAAAACAGGTACATTAGAAGATAGTAAACTAATAAAAACTACTTCGCCAGAAACAGAAGTAGAACAGACTGCTAGAGAAAAAGTAATAGAAGAAAATTTCGATGATATAATTGAACAGCTTAGTAATAGATTCGGTGAAGGGTACGTTGATATCTTAGACGGCAATAACTATATAGGAGAAAAACAATGTTAGTAAAAATCCGTAACTTTGATAAATTTTAATTCATGGCTTGTAAGTATTGGTACGACGGTAATTGGCGAAGTGAGGAAGAGTTTAAATCTATTCTTAATAATGGTTTATTAGATCAGCTATTAAGAGGTGAAGCGATTTCTCTAAAAGAGTTTCAGTTAGATGAAACTAAAATAATCAACAAACCTAAAGAAACTGTACAGCAAGCTCCTGTAAGAGTTAGAATTAAAAGAAAGATTCAAAGAAATCTTAATGTTGGTACAGATCCACAAAACAATGGAGAGCCTTTAAAAAATAATCCTGCTGTTTTATTAAAAAAAGCAGCTGATGCTAGAGGCGATAAAAATAATGAACTACTATTAGTTATTAAAACTATTGATCGTGTTAACATTGGACAAGATGGACAAGGAGATACAGTCATGAGTACTATTCATACAGGGAGAGCGGGGTCAGAAAAAGCAAAAGCATTAAGAGAAAAACTAGAAAACTCTAAAGTAAATCTCAGTGAAAGTTTAGAACCTGGATATGTTTACATGTTAGTTCCTTCTGCATATGGTTTATATCCTGTTAAGTTATTTACCCATAAGATAGCAGATACAAATGATTTTGACACTGTAAAAACTAAACTAAAAGAATTACAAGAAGCTACTAATATTGATGATATCAAAAAAATTAGAGAAGTTCTTGAAGATATTACTTATAGATTTAATATTGAATACAAAAGAGGCAATACTAAAAAAGATTCTTATTTCGAATTTAAGTGGACAGAAGTAGAAGGAGAAGTAATTGTCCCTCAAGAAATAAAAATTCCAGGAGATCAAATAGATGCAGCTATTGATTTTTTAGGAAAAAGAATTAGAAAAATAGATTTTGCTAGAATCAACGAAGGAAACTATAATCAACAAGTTGCAGAAAGCGGAGCTATTACTACTGACTTATTTCATGAAGACGGTAACTTCTTTCATTCAAGTTCTTTCTTTTTAGAAACTTATCAATTAAGTGAGTCTGAGAAAAAAGCTTATGAGCAGCAAGTATTAGACTTTGATAAAAGTGATGAGAAAAATTTCAATGAGGAATTTGGTCCTACATCTAACGAAGCTTATGAGCCTAATCCTAATCAAACTAGTACTAAGAAAGACGAAGCAGAATACTTTGATGATCAAATACCTCCCGATGATTTTGAATTTGAGTTTGATGAAGAGTTAGCACTTCTTTCAGCACAAGCTACAGAAGAAGGAAAGAAACAACAAAAAGGAGAACCAGTAAAAAAAGAAGAGCCAGGTGAAAGAGCTCCGACAAGAGAAGAGATTATAGACTCTGACCAAGAATTATCTGCACAAGATCTTGATGATATAATAAAAGCTGCAGAAGAACAAGGCATCTCTGCAGGTGTAGCAGCAATGGAAGAAACTAGAAGTAATGAAAGTACTCTTCTTGATTCAGAATCAGAGACTGGTGACGATATAGATACTGATGTATCTTCTAGCGATGATATAATAGGAGATCCTTTTGGAGATAGTAATCTTAAAACAAAAATGGGCCCTAAGATGGACCCTGAACTTGCTAAAGAAGATGCTAAGAAAGCTAGAGAACAAGGATTAGAAACTCTTAAAAGAATATTAGGAGAGTCTTTTAAAAGACAGTCAGGAAAGAAAGGCACTGTTAGAGTCATTAAAGATTTTGATTCTTTACGCCACTACCTTCCTAAAGAATCTTTTGAGATGCTGCAACAAGCATTAAAAAACGGAGATGAGTTATATGGATTATTTACTACTGCTGCAGTATTAATATCAGAGTTAGCTCCAGCAGGAACAGAAGCTCACGAAGCATTTCATGTTATTTTTAATTTAGTTCTGCCTATAGAACAAAGAGTTAAAATCTTAAATGAGATCTTTTATAAGTATCAAGAAGAGATTCCTTTAACAAGAAAAGAAGTTACTCTAGAAGACGGTACTAAAGAAGTTCAATATGTTAGACCTACTTTTATTGAGTTAGAAGAATTCTTAGCAGATAAGTTTATGGCTTATGAACAAAGCCAAGAAGTTGATAAGCTTAAGCCTGTAAGCAAGCAACCTGTCCCTGAAGATAAAAGAACGGGGCAACAAAAAACTAAAGATATATTAGCAGGTAAAGAAAATTTTAAAGAGACTAATGCTTTTTTTAAAGGTCTTTCTAGAATGTTACGAGTTTTCTTTAAAAAGAATAAAGTTCTAAACATAGATAACTTATTTGAGAATATAAACTTAGGAGTGTATGCGGATTCTATAAAATTTAAAAACACTGTATTAAAAAGATCTATTAGACAATCTATCGGACAATCTGTAAGAACTACTGCTCCTAACAGAAAGTATATAAATCCAGTTGAGAAAAAATGGGCGTTAAGATATTTTAACAGTAAGATTAAAAAAGCCATTGAAGGATTCCGCCAACAATTAGACCCAGAAAATAAATTATCTGTACCTGAAATAATAAATTTAGTAGGTAAGAAGTCTAAGAACTCAGGTCCTCATATTATATTTAGTAATGCTATTACTGATGTTGTTCGAGATATAGCAGTCGCAAAACAACTTCTTGCACAAGCAGAGGCAGCTGGAGATACTAAAAAAGTTGCTAAGTTTAAAAACTTAATTCATCACTTTAGTAAGTTCTATAAAATCATAACTAATAATCAAAAGATTGTTAGGAAGAATCCAAAAGGTAGAATAGAATTTATGAAGTCTTCTGATTTATTAGAACAGTTTAATAGATTCTTAAAAAGTAATGAAGGTATTGAAATTAGTTATGGAGGATTTGAAGCAGAGAGTAGATCTCCTCAAGAAGGCACTAACGGTCAAGTTACAGAACAAGATTATATAAATGCTATTGAAGAAGGAGAAGATACTCCAGATAGAGTAGCACAGATAAATAGTATTGAAAGAAATCCTAAGCAGGGAATGAAGCAACAGCTTATTAGTTTCTTTGCTAATATTCCTAAATATAATTCTGATGGTTCAAAAGCAATTTCTCCTTTTGGTATTCAAGATGTAGAAGATTCTAATGTAGTATTTGCTGCTTTAGTATCTAAAGTAGCTAATAGTTATACTTTAGAAAACTTTGACGCAAAACTAGCTACTCTAAATAAACCTTGGAAACAAGATGTTATAGATTTATTTGCTCAGAATCCAAGACTAAGAACATTGTTCTTTGCCAATTTTGCTAGTAAAAACTTTGCAGAGTTTGAAAGTGTCTATGAAGTAAATGGAGAATTTAGAGTATTTAGTTCTAACTCTAAAACTATCAAAGATATTATTTCAGAAGATCTTATAGCTAACTTCTTATCTAGTACTAACTCATTATATAAAGTAGGTAAACAAGATGCTCTTTGGACAGATAATATAGACGCAGCTAAAGCCAAAGCTTTCTTAGATGGTTTACTAAAATTAGATTTTTTATATAGACAAAATGATGTTAGTGCTGATGAAAAAGTAGCTGAAAAAAGTGTAGACTTTTTTGAAAACGGAAAATTCTTTAAACTACTTTCTGATCACTTAGCTACTGTAAATCTTTTCTTAACTCCTGAACAATTAGATAAAATCTATAATAGTGGAGGAGCAAAATTCTTATATAAAAGAGGAAAGATTGGAAATCTATTACGTGTTCTCCAAGAGGTAGGTAAAAAACTAGTTGGAACAGATAGAACAGCGATGGAAAGTCGAACTGTTGTTGGCGAAGACGGAAAGAAAAGAACAGTTAAGACTCCTAAATATAAAAGAGACGCAAAAGCAAGAGTTAATCCATTTACTAAACTAACTCCTGAAACAGATATTCAGTACGGAAAAAGTAAAGCTTCAGGAAAAAGTTTAGTACAACAATTAGCAGAAGCTATAGAGCCTGCACTAGACACCGAATTAGTTTCTAGTTTTAGAGGTATAGGAGGTAAAACTAAGTATAACATTATTCTTTCAGGACAGATTAATAAAATGTTAGAAGAAGTTAAAGATGAAGATAGTCTTCAGAAGCTTATAGATAATGTAGCAGGAAATGATTTATTAGTAAGTAACTTGCCTTTCTTACAAGATTTAAAAAATGACGACGGTTTAAGAAATAATCTTAAATCTATTATATTAGACGGACTTACTAGAAAAGGACAAAACAAAGCTGTTACTTATGGTAAGATGTCTGATATAGAATTAGAAGCAACTTCTTTTGGTTTATATTATAGAAGAGGTAAAAGAGAATACCAACAAGGTAATGTGGGTATTAAATTAGGTATACCTTCAAACTCTCCTACTGCCCATTATTTAAAAGTAAAGAGACTTAGTAAAGATGAAATTATAGATAAACTTACAGATACTGCTATCGCAGAAATGGAAAGAATGAAGTTTATCAAAGGCTTGGAAGAACAGTATAAAAAAGAAAAGAAAGAAAATAAAGATGCTGTTCCTCATCCATTATTATTAAATAAGAACTATGTAAAAAGAGGAAAGAACTTTCAATTACTTACTTTTTTAAATAAAGTTCCTGCTAAAAATCTTAAAACTAAACAAGGTATTAAAAAAGAAATTCAAAAATTCTTTGAGTTTAATTTAGAAAAAGATACTTTCTTTAGACAACAATATCTTAAATATAAAGAATCAGGAATTGTTGAAGGAAAAACAGCAGAAGGATTAATGACATTTAATCCTAATATTTTAGACAAAAGTCTAGAAACTACTCAAGCACAAAACGAAGTATTTATAGATTACCTTATGAATACTTTTTATTATAATGCTCAAACAAATGTTTTATTTGCAGGAGATCCTAGTTTTTATAAAGGTACTACAGATTATCAAAAACGTTTTAAGCAAATCTTTAGTCCTGGTACATACACTACTTTAACAGGAAGTTATAGCGCTATTATTTTAGAAGACTCGATGGTTCCTACCTCTAAAGAAAATCTAAAACATATCAATGATATTATTGATAAGTCTAATATGACTCCTGTAGAAAAAGAAGCATTGAAAATAATGTGGAAAGAAAAGGCTAATGCTAAAAAAGTAGGAGATCAAAATAATGAATCAGATGGTGGTACTTTTGTATCTTTAGATTTCCGTAAAAAAATATTAAAAGGTTTAGGAGAGTGGGGAGAAGCCCATGATAAAGCCTATGATAGAATTAAAAAAGGAAAAGAAACTATAGAAGATTTAAGAATTATAGATCCTCCTGCATCTCCATTAAAACCATTTACATTTACACAAATGTATGTTGATGGTGTAAGAGTTCCTATGCAGATTAAGAACTCTGAAACAGTACTTACTAAATCTTTTGCTCTTAAAAAAGATAAGCAAGGTAATCTAGTTTATCCTAAACTTGCTGCAATATATGAAGATATGGAAAGAGGCGCATATGAAGTAGCTCTTTTTGAATCAGCTGTTAAAGTAGGAGGAATAACAAATGGAAAAGATAGTAGGTTTACTCACTATGAAAAGCAAGCTGACGGAAGCTACATACCTTCTGTAGGATATGATAGTGTTAAAGTATTTAATTTAGATATATCTGATTACAGAAAACAGCAAGAAACTCCTGCTCACCATATTGATGAAAGAAGTAATTTTGGATCACAGCTAAGAACTCTTATTACTGGTGATATAGCAATGGACCAGGATTATGATTTATTTATAGGCGATACTAGAACTTCATTAAAAGGATATGAAGTAGTTTCATTATATCAAGATATTATTTTCGACGACTTAAAAGAATCTTTCGAGTCATTAGAAAAAGATATGGTAAATCCTGACGGTACTCTTAATTATGTAAAGCTGATTCCTTTATTAAGAGAACATGCTGTTGAAAGAAATATGGGAGACCAATATCTTCAAGCTATTTCTCCAGTAGAAGTCACTGTTAATGATGCATCATTAGGATCAAAAAAAACAATTACTACAGCTTTGCCTTTATTCCATCCTAGAATTTTATATCAAACAGAAACTCTTTTGCATTCTATCTTTAAAAACAATGTAGTTAAACAAAAAATTAAAGGGGGAGGGGTAATTAACACGCCTTCTTACGGTGTAAGTACTCTTCAAAGAGAAGAAGATGCAGATCTTGTAGGAGAAAGATACCATCCTAAATTAAAAATTGAAGATGGTAAAATTATTTGGGAAGTATTAATGCCTCATACATCAAAGAAATTTTTTCCTACTAAAGACGGAGAAGTTGACTTTGAATACATAAACATGTATGCTTCTGAGCTATTAGAAATTATAGCTAACAGGATTCCGACGGAAGATAAATACTCTATGTTTAATATTAGAATTATAGGATTTACTCCTCCGTCTATGGCTAATACTATTATAATGCCTCCTGAAGTAACTACTATTGCAGGTCTTGACTTCGATATTGATAAATTGTATTTCTTATCTAAACATTTTAGAGTTATAGATAATATTCCCAAAATAACTCAATACTACAGTACTATAGATAACCAAGAACAAGCAAATGATCTTGCTGAAAATATTTATAGAAATAAAATATTAATTAAAAAATTTGCAGAGGATACTATAAAAAATGAAAAAGAAAGAGAAGAGTTTTTAAAAAGAGTAGAAACTTCAATACAAGAAGTAGCTCTAGCCACAAAAGATAAAAATCGTAGCCTTTCAGATATTAAAAGAGAAATTAGAGAAAGTGAAAGAGAATTAAAAAAGTCTAAACAATTAAATACTGAAGATGCTAAAGCTCTAAAAAAAGAACTTCAAGAAACAATCGATTCTTTTTATAATATTTTAAATGGACAAGAATGGGACGAAGAGCTTGTTGAAAAAAGTATAGCGCTTCAAGAAGCAGAAGAAGGTAAAAATGTAATTATTGATGTAATAGCTAGTGCACTTCTTGATGCTAAAAATCTTGGCATAAATATATCAAGTTACAATACTAGAGCAGCTAGAGATAATATGAAAATAAATATTATGAAGTCTATTCTAGAAAATAGAAATACTGCTGCTGCAATTATTAATCCAGGTAACTTTGATTCTTTAAAATATGCAGGTGCTAGAATTAGATTATTAAAAGCAGGCAAAACTAAAGAAGCTAATTTAAAAGGAAAAGAATTATTAGCAGCTGCAGATAAACTAGATGATGATGCCGACTTTAACATTGCTTATCCTTCTACTCAATTAGAGTTATTCCGACGTAACATGGACGGTAACGATCTTATTGGTATTATGGCGAATCATAATACTCACCATGCTAAAGCTCAGTATACAAATCTTAAATTAGTAGACCAATTAGAATTTAATAAACAAACTTATCAAGCATTAAATCAAATTAGAAGTAGAACTGGTAAAAGAATTTCAAGAATACTTGCGACTAAATTAGCAGCTGTTGTGGATAATGCGAAAGAACCTATTTCAGCATTCTTAAACTTCAACATGTTTACTGCTAATGTAGTAGCACTTGCAGATAGACTTGGTGTCGACGAAGCCTTTATGTTTGCTTTACTAAATCAGCCTGCAATATTAGAACTAACAAATAGAGTTCAAAATGAACAAGGGTCTATGAGTAAACAAAATCTTGTTTCTCAAATAAAGAAAGAGATTATAGCTAATCTTCAAGAACAGATTCCTAGTGGAACTACTGTGAAACCAGTAAATATAAAAGACTTAACTACTGAGATGTTAGAAAAAACTCTAAGTGGTAAGAAAGGTGTTAAAAATGCTTTTATCCAAAAAGCAGCACTTGCTTTATTTGAAGAATTAGATACTATAGCAGAAGAATTATCTAGAGGAATACGAGCTTCTAAAACAGATTCTGTTACTGCTTACGGATCTACTGGTGCAGCTGACTATGTATTCTTAAACAATCAAACAAGAATATTAGTAGACAATCAAAGAGGAGCTAATAAAATATCAGGTTTAGAAGAAATTTTCTTATATAAAAATCCTAAACAAAAACAAAGCCCCGCATTTACAACATACGGTTTATATAAGCCTATTGGTATTTACGAAAAGGTGTTTCCAACTATTGGTAATATAAATGAAAATAATCCTACAGAAACTAAGTTCTCTCCTTTAGGATTAATTAAAGAAAAGTTTACTGAGTTTAAAGGTACAGGAGTTTTAAGAGAAGAAGAAGCGCAATTAATTAATAGTAACTATTTAAATTACATTGCTAGTGAATTTAAGTTTTTCCACCACGATCAGATAGACGATATATTAAAGAAATTCCCTGGAGAATTTTTAACGTTTAAAAGAAACTTACCTGAGAATTCTCCATTTAAACCATTAATGGACCAACTTCATATAGTACGTCCAGATTTAACTTCTCCTATTAGCAGAATTCAATTCTATCAAACAGGAAAGTTTGCTGAAGATATAGAAGCATTATCAGATTCTTGGGAAAGAATGTTATTAGACCCTGATCCTGAAATTAGAGAGATAGCAAAAAAATTAATAAAGTATTCGTTCTTTGCTAACGGATTTAATTTCGGTCCTTATACATTTGCTAATGTTATTCCCGTCATGTTCTTTACTAATGAGTATCAGTCTACTCAACCAGACTTAATGATACAAGATGGAGGAGGACAGCTTACTATGAACGAACTTCTTCAGAAAAGATTAATGGTAGAGAATTATGATTCTGAGTATAATGGAAGATTTATAGAACAATTTATTCGTAACTATTCTAATCGTCATAATTTTATTCCTACTGCTAAAATAGATAGAACATTATCAGAAGAAGATGCTGGGAATTACCTGACTCCTACAGGAAGAATTACATCAACTTTCTACGAAGCAGATGCTAATATAATAAAAGACTTAAAAGGCAATTTAGTTGTCATAGGTAATTATGCTACAACTAATCTTAGAGACAGATTCGACGAACCTGTACCGTATATAAAAGCATATGATACTAAAATAAATAATCATTATGCAACTTCTATCTATAAATTAACAGATACAATTATAGAATACAATAGTAATAACCAAGAAATTGTTGTTTATAAATATAATAGAGTACCTAATTTAGGGATTAGTAATGTCGCTTTAGAATTTAATGCATTAGGAGCAATAGAAAACTCTGTATCTCCTGCACCAGACACTATAAAAGACGGCAAAACAGAAGCTCAAAGATTAGCAGACCAAGCAGTCGATAATGAAATCACACAAAATATTAAATCAGCAGAGGGAGAAGTACCGAGTACAATTAAACCTAAAGTAGATTTAACAAAGAAAACAGCTCCAGTAGATCTTTCTACCGATACAGAAATGTATAGACTTCAGTATAAAGATGCTGAGTTTATAGCAGAGATTAAGAATGGGAAATTCCAAATATTCAATGCTAAGAATATGGAGCAAAAGTTTGTAGATAAGACTCCTGAAAATGACCCAGTGGTTAAAGAACTTTACGAAATGTTTAAGCTAAAGGTTTCAGGTATCTCAGAGACGCTTGTAGACAATTATCATGATAGTGTTTCTTGGGAACAATTAGCTGTGAATTTTGATAGAAGCTTTTTTGATCCAGAAAAAATTAAAGGCAGTCAAGATGTACTCAGAGCTTTTTGGCCTTATCTAGAAAAAGACTCTAATATATCACAGCTAGTTACTAAACTAGGAAGAGTTAATTTTGAAGTTAAATTTTTAAATAATGAAGAGTGGGCAGAGCAAACAAGAGGTAGAGGTACTTACATGTTCTACTATAATGACACAATATATTTAAATGAAGAAACAATACGACAAGTAGATAGTGGAGCATTTTATTTATATGCTTTCCTCCATGAAGTAACCCATGCTTTTACTATTGATTTAGTTGTTAAAGGAAAACAAACTACTGTAAAAGATGGTAAAAGAGTTACTCAAGATATTATAGACAAAGAGTTAAGACAAAAGAATACTGAGCTAACAAATTTATTTAAGGAAGCAAAAAATTTAGATAAAAAGAGTGAATCTCCGAAGCAAGATCTTTACGGTTTTACAGATGAATTTGAATTTGTAGCAGAAATTTTTACTAATCCTGACTTTGCAAATCATGTTAAAAGCTTAAGAGCTCCACAAGAATCAAAAAGTATTTGGCAAAAATTTATAGATTGGTTAACTTCGATATTTTATGAAGTACCTAAAAAAGGTAGAGGAGAAGAAATTTACGAAGAATCTATGGAACTTATAAACGCAATAGTAGAAAATGTAACTAAGGATTACAGAGAAACGATACAGCGTGAAAGAGAACAGATAAGTGAAGGAGATAAATGGTTAAGAGATAACCAAAATTATATAGTAGAAGAGATATATCAAAATGGTCCAAGTATAACTAATTATCTTTATGGAATAAAAACTGCTAACGGTACATCTACTAGAGATATAATGACTCAACAAGAATGGGACACTCTTTCTCCTGAAGAAAAATATAATGTTATAAAATGTAACTAATGAGTAAATGTATAAATAAATCTCATCCTGAATTTAAACAGCTGTTACTAGATACAGAAGTAAATCCTCTTATAGTAGCTGCTAAAGTTGGTATATGGATGGAACAAAATAATACAGAAGATTTTCCTACTATAGAACAAATAGGTCTAACTTCTATACAAAATACTCAAGAAAAACAAGTATTATATCAAGGAGGTCCTTCTAGAGCTAGAGCTGTTATAAAAGAAGCTCGTGATATATTCTTTAATGAAGTATATCAAAAAGATTTATCAGAAAATGATGTCAGAAGAATTAATACTAAGCTTAGACAAATTTCTGATAGAATAGGGGATCAGCCTTGGAGACTTAAAGAAAAGTTTGATGGCACTTATTATATAGCAGGTTATAAAAATGCTAATGTAGCCCAGAAAGAAGATACTTACTACTCACCATATGCTAACGGTATGTTTAGACAAATGAGTGTTAAGAATACTGAAAAAGCAAATGCTAAATTAGATAGAATATTAGGAGCTTGGGCAAGAAAACATGGAGTAGCTATAGAGTCTTTAAAATCTGTGATGGAAAAATTCCCTAATAGATTTGAAGAAAATGCTTTAGGAGTTGCTGACTTTATGAATTCTCTTATCGCTATTGCTGATGGAGCTAAGATAGATACTCTTGCAGAAGAAGTCGCTCACTTTGCTATTGAGATGCAGTTGATGAGCCAAGGGGAGGCTAATTATATTTTAGGTCCTACTACTATAAAACAAGCTTTAGAACAAGTCACAGAGACTGAGACTTACGCACAAGTAAAAGAAGAGTATAAAGATATCTATGAGAATGAAGAAGACTTTAGAAAAGAAGCTTTAGGTAAGATATTAGCAGCTGAAATAGTTAATCAGTTTAAACAGACTGATCAATTTATTGAAGAAGATGTATCAGGATTCTGGCAAAGTCTTAAGAAAGTATGGCAAGATTTTACTGCCTGGTTAGATTGGGCTCTAGGAATAGATAGTGCAGGTAGAAATGATATAGAAAATGTTGTTATTCCTTTGGCTAGAGATATATTAAATCAAGAGCAAGTAGGAAAATATGAAAAGTTTGAGTCCTATAAACAGCTGAAGAAACACGAAGGCAAAAGACCTTTTACAAAAGATGATATTAAATATCAAAAAGAAAAAAGAAGCGATGAAAGGAAACTGACTGAAAAAGAAAAGTTTCTTAAAAAAGTAGAGCAGCAGCTTTTAAAGAAGAAACAAAGACTTAAAGAAGCTCAAAGAGATACTAGAAGTCAGAAAAGTAAAAAAGCAATTGCTGCAGTTACAGCTGAGATAGAAGGTCTACAAAGAGACCTTGAAAATGCTAGGTATAATACTGGTATTACTAAATGGATTTACTCTTCTAAAGAAGAAGTATATGAAATATTTAAAGTATTAGATTCTGCAGAAAGAGGAGACGTTACTTTAGGTGGACGAACATTATATAATTATGAGCTATTCTTAGATAGTTATAATTCTCTTATCAATACTTTGATAGAAGATGTAAGAGTATCTACTGTTACTAGAGAAGAAGGAGCAGATATAGAGGAAGCAGTAGCTAGTTTAAGAGATTTAATAACTAAATCTAGAACCAGATTAAAACCTTTAAGATTAGAAAAAAATAAAGAAAAGTTTAGAGAAATAAATAGAACACCTGATGGTGAAGTTATAGATAAAGATTTTGATGAAGAGAGTGCTTTTGAAGCTATGCAAACAAAATTCTTTGATTGGTTTAAATATTATACAGGTAACTTTAAAAATGCTAAGTCAGCTGTTATTAGATCAGTACATAAATTTATTTATGATGCTTATAATAATGTTAAAAGATTTGCCGTAAGTACTGCTAGAGATGTATTAGCTTCCCAGACTTTATTCTTAAGTAAATATAAACAAGAAGATCTCATAGAGATGGACGGCAATAAGCCTACCCATTATATGGTAGCAGATTATAACTATTCTAAATTTTATAAAGAAAGAGAAAAGTTTAGAAAAAAAGTAGCTGAGAAATTAGGTTACGTAGACCCAGAAACTGGAGAAGGAGATCCTAGTTTAATAAATAAAAATTTCTTTACAGCAGAACAAGCTGCCGCATATGCTAAGATGTGGGAAGGTTGGTATATTAAAAATGCTGTTAGTATTAAAGTAGATGCTAAAAAAGATATAATAAATGAAGAAGGCAATTTAACTACTCAAGTATTAATGAAACTTAGAAATTCAAATAGAGATCCTATTTGGGTAAATGAAAGTGATATAGCTGAGAAAAAAAAACAAGGATATTATATCAGACAAGAGTATAAACAAGTTCCTAACGATAGTTATAAGAATAAGAATTTTGCAAAATTAATGAAAGATGAGAAATTCAGACTTCATTATGAAACTTTGATGAGAGTAAAAAGAGAAGCTCTTGCAAAATTACCTGCAGGATTTCAAACGGATCAGTTGCTTTACATGCGTCCTTCTATGATGAAGAGTACTTTAGATAGATTATTTAGAGCAGACGGAAATATTCTTACTAGAATAAAAGAAGTTGCTAGAGAAGGAGTAATGATTGAACAAGATGATACTCAATTCGGTGAGTTAAGAGAACTTGATAAAGAAACAGTTCCAATTTACTTTACAAGAGAATTAGATGACCCTTCTAAATTAACTACTGATTTCGGAAGAGCTTTTGTAATGTTTGCAGAGATGGCAGAGAATTTTTATCAGATGACAAAAATTTCTCCTGATGTAAACAACATACTATTTTCTTTAAAAGATAAAGAATACTATAGTGTTAGAAGAGGAAACATAAAAGAAAAGGTAGCATCTGAAGCAAGTATGGAATACGCTACTGTTAAAGAAATGATTGACAGTTTAGTTTATGGTCAACAAAGGCAGACTGCTGAGTATACTATACCAGGCACAAATAAAACTGTAAGTATTACAAAACTAACATCAGGTATAGCTTCATATATTAGAAACAATAACCTTGCATTTAATGTGCCTACATCTTTAGCAGGTTACATTAAAGGATCTATCGATTCTATTATAGAAGGTTCTACTGGTTTATATATTACTGCTGAAAGTAAAAATTGGTCAAGAATAGAATTCTTAAAAGAAATAGGAACTGTTATAGGAGAAATAGGGTCTAATAAACAAAGTAGCAAGATGCATCTTCTTAACCAGGATATGGGAGTTGTTAGTTTAGATTCTATGTTATATGAGACAGATAAATCTAGGTTAACAAAAAAATTAGCTAGCGGAGATTTAATGTATGTTACATATGCTACAGGAGATTACGGATTAAAATCTAGAATCTCTTTAGGAGTATATGATAACTACAGATTATACGATGGCAATTTTATTACTAAAGAACAATTCTTAAGAAAAACAGCTACTAAAAAAGGAATAGAATACGGAAAATCTAGAAAAGCCGACAAAGCCCATGAGAAATCTGTACAAAAAGAATGGGAAGCTCTTAGAGAAAAAAGTCTATACAATGCTTATGAAGTTGTTAACAATCAATTGAGGATAAAAAAAGGCATGAAACAGTACATTAATGATGGACTATTAAATGCAGTAAAGGGTAAGATAGAATATGTTAGTAATAATATAGACGGTTTACTAGGAGCTACTGATAAAGGTAAGCTAGCAAGAACTTCTGCAGGAGACTTCCTTTTAATGCACCGTGGTTGGTTCGTTAACTTAATCGATGCTAAGATGCAGACTCAAAAAACAAGTTGGATAACAGGTGAAGAAGAAATAGGACACTATAGAGCATTTTTTGGACAATATCTTCCTAGTGTTTTTAAAGCTATGAAAGGAGGAGATCTTATGGCAGCACATTCTGTGTATGACGGAATGACTAAAGCACAAAGAAGAGGAGTTAAAAAATCTGTAATAGATATGTTTGCTGCAATACTAGTCTCGTTCTTAGCAGGATTAGCACAGAAGTTTGCAGACGAAGATGATGAAGATCAATTTGTTATACAATTTACTTCATTAATCATGAACAGGGTATTAATGGAACAGTCAGCTCCTTGGAGTCCTGCAACTCTTACAGACCTTATAGATGAGCCTGTGGTAGGTACAAAAATGCTTAAAGGTTGGACAGACCTTACAGATTTATTTGATGGTACAGCAATTGAAAGTGGACCTTACGAAGGGCAATCTAGAAGATCTAAATGGGCTCAAAAGAAAATACCTTTTGGATGGAAAAATATATATGAATTTCAATATCCTGGAGAGAAAAACAAATTCTACAAGCAATTAGTAGGTGATGGATTCTTTGCTAACGTTCTTTCTAATGACCCTGAAAAGCAATACTCTCTTATAAAATGGTTAAAGCAAACTTTAGGACCGTCTCCTGTTAGAAATTGGGATGCTTATACAGAAGGAGAAAGAGAGGAGATTCTATTACAAGGTATAGAAGAGCTAGAAAATGAACAAGACATGTATAATGGGTGGAACTAGGCAAATTTTTTACTTAAAACAAAGTTTCGTATATTAGGGACGCGATAAATACAAAACACAATGAAACTTATTAAACATGCTGATAATATCCATGAGTTAAAACTCGATGGTACTAGGGCAAAAATTGCTATGTTATCAGACATCCATTGGGATAATCCTAAATGTGATTGGAAACTTTTAAAAAATGATTTAGACTTTTGCTTAGACAACTCAATCCCTATTATGGTTAATGGGGATTTCTTTTGTTTAATGCAAGGTAGAGGAGATAACAGAAGAAACAAATCTGATATACGCCCTGAACACAATAATGCTAAATACTTAGATTCAATAGTAGAGACAGCTGTAGAATGGTGGAGTCCTTATGCACATCTTCTTACAGTAATAGGCTATGGAAATCATGAAACTGCCATTATCAAATGGCAAGAAACAGACATATTAGCTAGATTTGTTAAGATGCTTAATCTTAAGAATAACACCAATGTAATGACAGGAGGATATGGTGGATGGTTTATTATAAATCAAGCTCTTAGAAAAAAAGAAAATGGTAGAGACTCTACAAGAGCTATTAAGATAAAATATTTCCACGGATCAGGTGGAGGCGGTGTAGTTACTAAAGGAGCACTTAATTTAACTAGGGCGTTAGAAATGTATGAAGACTTTGATGTATTTACTATGGGTCATATACATGAGAATGCAGCTAGGAATGATGTAAGAGATGTTTGTGTCCAAGGATCTAGTGTATATAGACATTGTCAAAAACAACTTCACATGATGCTCACAGGCACGTACAAAGAGGAATATGGAGCAGGTAGCAAGGGGTGGCATGTAGAAAGAGGAGCTCCAGTTAAACCTACAGGAGGTAGAATTCTTACTATAGATTATAAAAGAATTAGAGCAGAGAATATAGATAGACACGACAGACAAGTAGATTCATGTAAAT
>Ga0208917_1000022_pt1 | contig 75496 bp, 78 predicted proteins | sample DEB08_DNA_10_FD_185500 | JGI IMG/M metagenome (GOLD analysis project Ga0208917, IMG submission 185500) | Aqueous microbial communities from the Delaware River and Bay under freshwater to marine salinity gradient to study organic matter... | ecosystem: Environmental > Aquatic > Marine > Coastal ...
ACTCAATCATTTTTACAACTAGACAGAGAAAAAATCGTGCATCATCATCTAATGATGTGTCTAGAAAAAGTCTACTATCATCTGACGAACAAGTGGAGATTCAACTCTATGTTCCTGATGAACTTAGCTCGTCATCAAATGTTCAATATGAAGCACAAGGTGTTGGTTCAGGTGCAAGGTCAGCAATCCAAGCTGCTGGGGGTTTGTCACAGATTGGACAAGGTAATGTATTAGACGGATTAGGTGAGATGGGACAAGCTGCAATGACAGCTATATCCACAGGTCTACAAAATATGATGAACTCTGCAACAGGTAATGTGATGTTCTTTTTACAAGGTAAGGCAACTAATCCTATGCAAGAACAAATGTTAAAAGGTGTAGACTTTAGAACATTTTCATTTAACTATATCTTTTTTCCTAAGTCACAACAAGAAGCACAGATGATTAACGACATCATCTATTATTTTAGAACTGCAATGTTACCTGATACCTATCCTGCAATGGGTGGTGGTGGAGATGACCCGTCAGATGTAGAAGGATTCTTTAACTATCCTAATGTTTGGGATATACAATTCGGTGGGCCAATTGCAGAAAAGGTAGACGGATTCCTTCCATGTGTATTAACCAAGTGTGATGTAAACCACACAGGTGGACTTAAGTTCTCTACTTACTATGACGGTCAACCAATCAAGACTTCCATGTCATTAGACTTTGCAGAAATTAAAATTCTCACTCAGGAATCTTATCAAGAGATTACTGCAAATCCAAAAGGTGGACAATCAGGATTGAAGTCTATGGATAGTATCTTAGATACTAGGACTGGGGGTTAAAAGTGGCTAATCAATTATTTAAAAATTTTCCAAAACTTCAATATAAACTTTCTGATGGAAGAGTTATAACTATTCTAGATTTTTTTCGTAAAGCAAGAATAGAACAAGTTTCAATCCCTAGTTTAACAAACTACACCTATTATGAAATTCTAGACGGTGAAAGACCCGATGTTGTAGCTGCAAAGTTATACGGAGACAGTGACCTACACTGGACACTATTCTTAGTTAATGAATACACTAACTACTACCAATGGTATCTAGATCAAGAATCCTTTGGGTTGTTTATGGATGAGAAATATCCAGGCCAGGCATTAATAGCTGCAAACTATTCTGACATTGTAAATTCAACTAGTAAGTTTGTTTTAGGTGAGAAAATTACAACTCCTTCAGGTAAGGAAGGAAGAATCATAAAAATAGAACCTGAACACAAAAGAATCTGCACAGCTGCAGATAGTTTCGTAAATGGAGAAGTAGTCACTGGTTCAATCAGTGGAAAGTCCTTTACTATTCAAAGTGCAATTTGGGAAAAAGATGCAGTAGAATACTATGAGAATGCAGATGGTTTTAAACGAAATCATGCAGGAGATGGTTGGACTGAAGTATCTAAATACGACCACGAGTATGAACACAACGAAGAAAGAAGAAACATTAAAGTAATTAAACCTGAGTTTATAAAGAGAGTAGTCTCAGAGTTTGAAAGAGTGATGAAAAACTAATGAGTGAAAATTTTATACAGGGTCAATTTTCAATTGAAGCCCTGACCCTAATAAACCAATATGGTGAATCAGTTGACATTAGAGGTTTGACTGATTCTTTTTATTTATTTGAAAGTATCTATGAAAAATTTATAACTGCACAACTTGGAATTATTGATGGTTTAGGATTACTAAAAAATTATCGATTTTCAGGACAAGAGTTTATTCGTATTGCAATTAAACAAAAGGAAGGAATGGGTGAAGATGCACCTGTTGAATACACTATCGATAAAACATTCAGAGTATATAAAGCAGGTAACATAGTTCGTGCAGAAGAAAAGGTAGAAGGGTTTATTTTATATTTGATTGAACCAAGAGCATTTAACTGTATTAGAACAAGATTGAGTAGAGTGTTACGAGGTTCTTACGATGACATGTTAGAAAATGTTTTAGTAAACGAAGCAAAAATACCTACTGAGGAATTCGACCATTGGGAAGAAACTGTCCCTGATAATTTCCAATTTATCTGTCCTAACTGGACAGCTGGTAAGGTGATAGATTATTGTGTAAATAATGGGGATACAGGTTTATCGTCAGATTGGAGAAATAGTATGTTTTTCTTCCAAACATTAAACGGTGGATTTAGATATCAAAGTGTGGGGGACATGTTCACAAAAGAATTTCCTCTACCATTTTCTTTCCGACCTAGAAATTCAGACCCTAACACAAATGAAGCTGATTTAAATGCAAAGGGGGGATTGAACACTCAAATTTTATCATTTAATAAACCTCAAGTATTTGATACCTTAACAGGAACCGTTGGTGGTGCATATGCATCTATGATGAAAACATATGACCCTGTTAGAAAGATTGAGGAAGATGTTATTTTTGATATGAAAGAAACATTTGAAAGAGGTCAACATCTTTCGGGACATCCAATGATACACATAGAAGATGATTATGAATATGTATTCACATCTGAGAATCAAACAGATGCAGAACAATCACCACCGATTACTGAATTAGATGTAGACCTACCACCCAATAAACACTTTACTAGTTTAGTAGATTATGACATACAAATGAATCATTCCTACGATGACAGCAGTGATATATCAACTAATGATGTATTTAAAGGTATTGATAATAAAGACAATGCAAAATTAGAAAGAAGAGCTTTACTCGAAACACTCCAACAAAATAGAATTGAAGTTACTATTCCTTTAAGAACAGATTTATCAGTAGGAACAATTATCATTTTAAAACTTCCTTCAAATGAACCAACTTCTGAACAAGATATAACAGATAAATTAAACGATGGTAGATATTTGATTACAGACATCAATATTGTTGGTGAACCACAAAAAGGTGCTGGGGTGATGAACATTGAATGTGTAAAAGAGAGTTACATGGATAAACTAATAAATGTTAAACCATTACTCTCTACTGCAAATCCTGAGGTATTATAATAATGCAAACATTTTATGGTATAGTAGAAGACAGAAACGACCCACTTAAAATTGGAAGGGTTCGTGTTCGTGTGCATGGTATTCATACAGACAATAAACAAATGATATCGACACCCGATTTACCATGGTGTCAAGTTCTTCTTCCTACAACCAGTGCAGGACTCTCAGGTATTGGAACACAACACGGACTCGTTGAAGGGTCAACAGTGTTTGGTGTCTTTAGAGATAAAGACATGCAAGACCCCATAGTATTTGGTGTTGCAGCTGGTATAAGTCAAAGTGGATACAGAGAAACATCAACGGATGAACTTTTATCTCGTGGTGTCGATAAAGGATTCAACGACCCTAGACGATTAACATTGAATGCATATGTAGACACACCCGATGGCCCAAATCCTCAACATGCACCTAACAGACCACATGGTCTTACCCTTGCAATGGATACTGCACCCAAGTCACCTGAATCTTTAGATATTAAATACGATTCAACTGGGTCAAAAATTACAGAACAGGAAGTCACAGAAGATAAACTTCCATGGTATCCATTATATGTAGATGACTCAGATTTGTCAAATCTTGCACGAGGTGAAAAACTAAACCATGCAATTAAAGAGACAGAAGAAGAAAGACCTGAAGAACAAAAACTACTAGATGATTTTGTAGACGTTCAGTCAGAACCCGTATATCCTTTTAACAAAGTTATTCAATCAGAGTCAGGTCATGTTTTTGAAATGGATGACACTGTTGGAAAAGAACGACTAAACATTCATCATAGGTCAGGAACCTTCCATGAGATTCATCCTGATGGTTCTGAAGTAACTAGAGTTGTGAACAACAACTACACTGCAATTTTAAAAGATGATAAGTTGTATGTGGCTGGTAATGTTGATTTGCAAGTTGGTTATGGTAATGTTACCATTAATGTTAGCACTGGGAATGTAGTGACTAATGTTGCAAAGGGTAATGTAGACATGACAGTTTCAGAAGGTAATGTAAATTCAACCATAACTAAAGGAAACTTTACAGGAACAATCGGTGGGACAACCGATGTAACCTCAGAAGGTAAGATTACAATTACAGGTAATAACACTACAGAGATTATTTCTAACACTACGGTGACAGGGACACTTCATGTAACTGGTGTCCAAACTAATGATTCTACCATCCATGCAAAAGGTGACATCTCTACAGATGCAGGTAACGGCCCAACACTTGCAACACATAAACACAAGTATAAGGTTCCAGTCCATGTTGCAAGTAATTCAGATACAGATAAACCTAGTTAGGATGTATAAATAGTATAATGGTTGATATAGTTAATAAAGCAAAAATAGTAGTAAATGACAATCTATATTCTGACATAGACCTACTCTTTTCTGCTCACCCCATTACAGGTGATGTGAGTAGACGGACAGACTCAGATGCAATCAAGAGGTCAGTAAAAAACATAGTATTAACTAATTACTATGAAAGACCATTTAAACCTAGTTTAGGTGGTGGTCTAAGAAATATGCTTTTTGAATTAGACACAGATAGAAGACTACAACGTGTTCAAAAACAATTAAAGAATACTATTGAAACTTTTGAACCTAGAGTTAGTAATGTTTTCATCACGTTAAACAAACTTGATAATAACGAACTGAGTGTAACTGTGAACTACTCTATAAAATCAGGACAACCATCACAACAGACACAGTTTAATATAAGAAGGACACGATAATGACAACTAAAAGTTCACAGATTAATGTTACAGATTTAGACTTTGAAGGTATTGGTGATAATCTTAAGAACTATCTTAAGGGACAAGACAGATTAAAAGACTATGACTTTGAAGGTTCAACCCTTTCAGTCATTATTGACCTTCTTTCTTATGCATCACATATCAGTGCAGTAAACACTAACATTGCAGCTTCAGAGTTATTCTTAGACTCTGCACAAATTAGAAAAAATGTAGTGTCACGTGCAAAAGATTTGGGATTTGTTCCTGCATCTGAGAAAGCATCAAAGGCTATCGTTGAGATGAGTCTTAGAAATGTTAGAAATGCAGATGGAACATTCCCTACACTTAATGAAATGACTCTCTTAAGAGGTTCAAGATTTCAAACAGTGTTTGACGGTTCAACTTATGAGTTTGTAGTTTCATCTTCAGTTAAACCAACACAAAACAGTGCAACCTATAACTATGTGGACATTCCACTTGTTCAGGGAACTTACGTAACAGATGTATTTGTATACGACAGACAGGTTAAAAATTCTAAGTTTGTATTATCAAATGAGAGAGTAGATAGAGCATACATTGATGTTGCAGTTAACTCAGGTGGGACTTCAACAACATTCAGTCTTTCAACAGATGTATCAAACATTAATACACAGAGTGCAGTCTACTACACCCAAGAAAACGAAGAAGGTCACACTGAAGTATATTTCGGTGACGGAGTATTAGGTAAGGAACTTTTAGACGGTGACATTATCACTGTTACTTATATTGTTGTTTCAAAAGAACATGCTGAAGGTGCAAAAACATTCCAACAGTTGACAACCATCAATGGATTCAGTGATTCAGTAATCACCACTATTGAAAAAGCAGCTGGTGGTTCAGAGAAAGAATCAATAGAGTCTATCAAATTTAAAGCAAACAAATTCTACACTTCACAAAACAGACTAGTGACACTTAACGACTATAAAGCAAAAGTATCAGAGTATTATCCAAATGCAGATGCAGTTGCAGTGTGGGGTGGTGAAGATAACAGCCCACCTGAATACGGTAAGGTGTTTCTTGCAATCAAACCTACAAACAATGACTACTTAACAACAGAAGAAAAAAGAGTTATTAGAAATAAACTTGATCAGTTAAACATGTTAACTGTAAGACCAGTTATTGTAGACCCTGCAATCGTTAAGATTATTATTTCAACAACATTCAAATACAATCCAAATTTCACACAGTTATCAAAAGGTGAACTGGAGACAATAGTATCTAATGCAATTATAAACTATGATGATATGAATCTGAATAACTTTGATTCTATCTTCAGACATTCAAAACTAGTGAATGCAATCGATGAAGCAGAAACATCTGTTCTTTCCAATATTACAAATATTCGTTTAAGAAAGAGAGAGTCAGTTACAATAGGACAAAACTTAGGTTTCTATGCAGACTTTGCTAATGGTTTCTACCATCCTAATGATACCTATAACAAATCAGGTGGTGGTATTTTATCAACCACAGGATTTTATGTTCAAGGAGATTCAGTCAACGTCCAATACTTTGACGATGACGGGTCAGGCAACCTGAGAAGATACTATCTCTCGGGTGCAGTAAGAGTTTACCAAGATAATCAAGCTGGTTCAGTTGATTATTCAAACGGAAAAATAACAATTGGGTCTATCACAATAACTTCTACAGTTAATACAGATAGTTCCATTGATTTCACTGTTATACCTAACAGTTATGATGTAGTAGCAACTAGAGGTAATCTAATTGATATATCTGCGTCAGACATTTCGGTAAAAGGTGAAGTAGACACCATCGCAAGTGGTGAATCGAGTGCAGGTGTTGGATATCGTTCAACATCGAGCTCAGACTATTAATAATGAAAGGAGTGATCAGGAGTCCCCTGAGTAGTTTCCCATTAATTTGGATTAAATAAGGAGAAAACCAAAATGGCAGATAAAAAAATAAGTGCATTAACACAAGTTGCAGATTCAGACATCGGTGCCGATGATCTTTTGCATATTGTAGACAACCCTGGCGGCACACCAGTAAATAAGAAGATGACTATTGGTCAGCTTTTTGAAAATATCCCAACGCATTTAGCGATTGACGATATTAACACACTGACAGCAACAGCATCAAACCTTGCATCCACTTTTGCAACAGCAATTGATGGTTCTGCATTTTCAGCTAATGTTGCATTTACATTAGATGACGGAACAGATACAGGACAGATTAAAGTAATCTATGCCTCAACTGAACCTGCATCTAGTTACAGTGCAAACATCACTGTATCATCATGGGGGTATTCAACAGATACCACAGAACAAATTATTCTTGATTCAAGAGGTGAAGCTGTGATTTGTATTTGGGACGGTTCTAACTGGTTCCCAATTTCAACTGTTGGAGCTACATTAAGTTAAGGTAACCTCTAAATGTCACACCAAGAGTATATCTCTGAAAAATTAAGTCACAGACTTCCCTCTCTGCTCCCCGAGCATTTGAGAGAGGAGTCTCCTGCACTTGAACAATTCTTAAGAGCATATTTTGAATTCTTGGAAGCTGAGATTCTAGTTTTAGAATCTCAGAGTGACCTAGACGGAGTTGCATTGGAAGATGGTCAAGGTTCTCTTTTATTAGAGACTGCGACCGTCTCTCCATCTCCCGATCAAGACACTTCTAAAGTTATCAATGAAAGAAGTGCAACAAATACAAAGTCATATGCAGACCCATTTATCGTAGGTGAATATATCTACGGTAAGACCAATGGTGCTGTATCTCGCATTGATGTTATCAATGGAAACATATTATATGTTAAAGCCGTTTCAGGAAACGGTTACTCTCCAAAAGAAGTTGTAGAGGGTAGAGATGGTGGTCAAACTGCAATTGTTAAATCTTATAAAGAAAATACAATTACTGCTAGTAATAGACTTTTAGACTATTCAGATATTGACCATACCACAGAAGATTTCTTAGACTATTTTCAGAAGGACTTTGTTCCTTCACTTGATTTAAGAAATGTTGTCAACAAACGTTTGACAATCAAGAACATTAAAGATTTATACAAGAAAAAGGGAACACAAGAATCAGTTCAGTTCCTAATGCGTTTGTTGTTCGGTCAAGATGCAGAGATTAGATATCCCGACAACGAAACCATGTATCTTTCTGATTCAAACTATAATCAGAGAAGAAGCCTTGCAGTTAGAATGACCTCAGGTATTCCAAGTGCAACAGACAAAATTACAGAATACTACGATGACACAAATAGAAGAATCGTTACTGCACAAGCTAATGTTGAGAATGTATATGCAATTGACACAAATAGTGGTATATACTACTGTGACATAACTCAGAACCATTATGGTGAGTTCACTATTGGTAAGGATGTATCATTCTTAGATAGAGATGAAATCACAGAATACCGTGGTGAAATCCTTGGTATCATATCAGATTTTGATAAAGGAACAGAGTCTTCCTCTATTTTTATTTCACACGATGACGATGGTATTATTACATTAGAATCAGGTTTAGCTGCATCATATGACGGTGATTACGAACCACACAAACCAAACTTAGAAACAACAGTTGGTGGTGCATTAACATTAGAATATAATAGAAGTGGTTCTATGTATTCTATAAATGACAAACTAAACTTCAAAGGTGCAGTAGATAACACTAGAGATGCAGATGAATCATTAACAGTCATCAGTGCATTGTTATCAGGAACCGTAGACGAAATCTATATTGAAGACGGTGGTCTTAACTACGAAGGTGGTGAGATGGTTGTCTTTGAAGAAGACGGAACGGAAGGTAACGGTGCAGAAGGTATAATCGGTTCTACTGGTGACGAGATTGTATTAGAGAATGCAACCTACTGGGGTCAATTTGAAATACATGCAGAGACCAATGGTCAAACACTATTCGGTGGGCCTGGAGTCAAAGATGTTAATGGTAGATACATTGTCTTCAATGATAATCAGATTGATGTCTATGTTGATGGTGTTCTTCAAGTTAAATCTGCATACACATCTCAGAACGATAGAGTTACATTTACAAGTGGATTAAATGCAGGTCAGATAGTTGAGATATACACTCAGTATAATAGACTGTTAAATGAAAATGGTAGTGTCATTAACTATGATGGCTACATCGATTCTGCAACAAACACACTGGTTTCAAACGATGGTAGAATTAGAAGTATACAAATCAATGACGGTGGTGTAGGTTTCACTAAACCACCTAGAGTGTATCCAGGCGGATACATTTATTTCGATGATATCACAGGGTTTGAGGTTGGTGAACAGGTAGAAGGAACAACAAGTGGTGCAACTGCAACCATTATTAAACTACAACCAAAAGAAAAAAGAGTTTTAGTCAAACGAGAATCAACTGATACAGGTGTTTTTCAAAACGGTGAAGAGATTGTTGGACAGACATCCAATACTCAAAAAATAAACAGAAGACAAACCGTTGCAACTGGAACAGGTGCAAAACTATTTGTTTGGTCAGATAGTATTGGTGGTGTAGGAACAATCAATGTTCAAAGTCAAGGATATGACTTTGACAAGGATGCACAGTTATCTGAGACATCCCATTTCAACATGTTGATAACTGCTCCAACTGCAAACTTGACAAGAGACCTAACCATTACTGGAGATATTTCAGGAACCACAGGTAAGGTTGTATCATACGATTCAAATACTCATGTTCTCACCTACACACAATTAGACGGTTACTTCTTAGACAATGAGACGGTAAGTTTTAACATTGTTGATGAGTTCACAGTTCTACGTTCTAATCCATTCTTTGGTAGAGGTGTTCATGCAGGTGAAGGTATTATCCAAAAACAATTGTTGGGTGACAGGGGAATACTTGATGCAGATGCAGTAAACCTACAAGATGGTTTATACTACCAAACACACTCCTATGTAATTAGAGTTGGTGAGTCAATCAACAAATATAGAAGTATTGTAAAAGACTTAATTCACCCAGCTGGTCATATATTCTTTGGTGAGGTTGCAATTAAGAATGTGATTGATGATGCACAAGTTGTTTCCACATTCCGTCCTACTATCATCATCAAACTCCATCCAACTTGGAGATATGAACTAGAAAATGCTTCTAGAGACTTGTATACAAGTTTTGCAGAGAGAGACGATGAGTCTCATATAATCTTTGAACAGGGTGGGTATCCTCTATTAGAGGACGGCCCTGATATGAAGGCAGTTACCGTTCATGAACATATCCTATTTCTTCATCTAGATGATGGTGGTGTTGGACATGACTTAAAATCAATTCTTAGAGCAGCTGGTATTCCTGATGCAGAGACAGACCCAAGAACAGGTCTTGCAATCACTAATACAGTATACGACACTACAAATGTTACGAACCCTGCTGGTGCAGCAAGTGGTAGAGACACAGAGGTTGGTGACTCTTCAATGAGAAGTAGACACTTAAACATTAACATCATCAATTCATTTGCACACACTTATACACAGGGTTCACCTCGTATAGATGGTGCAACCTCAGTTTTAAACCTTGTAAGAGCAGACAATAACTACCTTGCATTAGGAACAGATGATGCAGATAATATCTCATGGCCATATACAAAGAGACCATCAGATCAAGGTAAGGTGTTTCAAATCTCTGATGCATTTACAGAAGAACATTTAATACACGAAGACGGTAGTCATATTATATTGGAAGAAGAAGCATGTCTCTTAAGATTTGAACCTTCTGCACATGCAATTCATAAAGGTGACTATGGAGACAACATATTAAGTGAAGATGGTGAAACACTTCTTCGTTTAGAGACTGCAACTACAGAAGAAGAAATTGATTTCTTTGTAACAGAAAGATCAATAGAGTTGACAGGAAAACATTTATATTATGAAGATGGAATAAATATCATCACTGAAGAAGGTGATTATATTATTAGAGAAGAGAGTGGTGCAAACCATTCTACATCTTTTGTTCCGATGGGTTCTACTTTGAGAACCATAAATACAATCAGTAGTCAAAATGCATATGATATTGCATACTACTTAAAAGATGAAACCGATGGTGACGATATACTTTTAGAAGATGGTTACGGTAACCTACTCAGTGAGGAATCAAAATCAGAAGGTCTCAGAATTCATCAGCTTGATGCATTCTATCCAAACTTCTTTATTGCAGAATATGATAATCATGCAAGAAGAAGGACAAATTTAACATTTAGTGCTTATGTAAAGTCTGCATAAGTGTATAAATAGTATATAAATAACTACATATCTGAGGAGATATAAGAAATGGCAGCAATAATAACAGAAAAGTTTCGTGTTCATAATGCGAAACAGTTTAAGGAAGATTTTGGTGAATCAGCTTCATCAACCTATGTCTTCATTGGTAGACCACAAGCATGGTCTGATGAGAATGCACCCCCAACACCTGCAAACGGTATTGGTCAGGAAGTAGATTCATGGTCAGATATGATTGCACTCAAGAAGATTGGGACAGCAGATGTATCACATGGTATAACAAGATACGACCACACATCTGGCACAACCTATGATGAGTATGCACACGATTATAGTGCAACCAACACTTCACCAGCAACTAGTTCAGATAATCTTTATGATTCAAGATTTTATGTAATTACAGACGAATACCATGTATACAAATGTATCAGAACAGGTAGAGATACTAATGGAGCAGTTGTTGCATCGACAGTAAAACCTACAGGAACAAGTGCAACAACAGTTATAGAAACCTCAGACTCAGGAGCTGCCTCAGGTCGTGGTTACAAATGGAAATACATGTATACAATTGGTGCCTCAGATACAATTAAGTTCGTTACTAGTGATTTCATGCCAGTGAAAACACTTGGTGCTCAAACAGAAATCGATGGAACAGGAACTGCACTCAGTAGTGGTGGATTAGGAGTTGCAGCTACTGACGATGGTTCTGCACAATGGGATGTGGAGAACAGTGCAACTGATGGTGGTATTTTCCATGTAGTTGTAACTAACGGTGGTTCAGGTTATAATGACGGAACATATACTAGTGTTCCAATTGCTGGAGACGGTTCAGGTGCAACATGTAGTGTTGTTGTTTCTTCAGGTGCAATTTCTTATGTAACTGTCCCAACTGGAGAAGAAGGAACTGGTTATAGAAGAGCATCTATTGACATTGACAACATTCCATCTATTGGTTTAGGTTCAAACGGAACAGTTAAACCAATTATCTCACCTGAGATTGGTCATGGTGCAGACCCCGTTCAAGAACTTGGTGGTAACTATGTAATCGTAAACTCAAGACTTGAGTTTGCAGAAGGTTCAGGTGACTTCCCAACAGATAACGACTTTAGAAGTATCGGTCTTATTCAAGACCCATTTACAGTTGGAACAACAACTGTAGCATCTGCTGAAACACTTGCATCTTATAATAAGATGACACTTTCTACAGTGTCAGGAATTTCTGTAGATGATATCATTTTGAATGCATCTTCAGATGGTTCAGGTGTTGCAGTAGGAAGAGTGGTTTCAATATCATCAAATGATGTTTCATATCTACCTATTGCTAACAGTGCAGGTGGTTATGCAGCTTTTGTTAACGCTAATACTGTATATGTAAGTGGTTCATCAATTGGAACAGTTACAAATGTCAACAGTGCATTCCCTGAAGTTCAAAGATATTCAGGACAAGTGATGTATGTTGAGAACAGAGGAGCAGTTTCAAGAGCAGCCGACCAAATCGAAGATATTAAACTTATCATCGAAATGTAATCATTCGTCCTCTCTTGGGGACGAATAAATATAATAAAGAGATAGGACATGGCAGAAAAAACCGATTTAAATATATCACCATATTATGACGACTACAATGAAGACAAGAATTTTCATAAGGTTCTTTTCCGTGCAAGTCGACCACTACAAGCAAGAGAATTAACTCAGTCTCAATCTATACTTCAAAATCAGGTTGAGAAATTTGGTGACCACTTCTTTAAAGAAGGTGCAATCGTCCAAGGTGCTCAAACAGATATTGACATGGAAGCATACTATGTCAAGGTTTCTGCAGCCAATCCAAATTCAAACGGAGATGCAAATGTTGAAACCTACAGAACTGCAACTCATGAACAATATCTTCAAGGTAAAACCTCAGGTGTTATTGCAAAGTGTGTTTACTCTGCAGCTGAGACAGAAGATGAATCATTAACTCTTTTTGTTAAATACATTTCACAAGGAACTAATGATACACACTCATTTGCGTTTTTAGCAAATGAAGAACTTCAAGTAGTTACACTTGACGGAGATGGTAATGCATCAGAAGTTGGGTCAAACAATAATGACTTTACAGTTTTAAGTGCAGATAAACTACCAATTGGTAGAGGTTCACTTGCAAAGATTACCGAAGGAATTGTTTATGTCAGAGGTTTCTTTGTTAAGGTTCCTGCACAAACTTTAATCCTAGAGAAATTCTCAGGTAGACCTTCATACCGAATTGGTCTAAGTATTGTAGAATCTCTCATCAGTTCTGCCGAAGATAGTTCACTTTTAGATAACTCTTCAGGAACTACAAACGAAAACGCTGCAGGTGCAGACCGTTTAAAAATTTCACTAACTCTATCTAAGTTTGCAATTGATACAACAGACGATATTAACTTCGTTGAACTTGCACGAGTTAGTCAGGGTCTTATTGAATCACTAGTCAACACAACAAGATATGGTGACGGTATTACCTCAACCCTTGCACGAAGAACATTCGATGCAAACGGTGACTTTGTTCTTAGACAATTCACTCACTCACTTAGAGAACACTTAGACGATACCACAAACAGAGGATTTTATCCAAAGAGATATGGTGGTGTAGAAGATAAATTCGTCCTACAGATTTCGCCTGGTAAGGCATATGTCCGTGGTTATGAAATTGATAAGATTGGAACAACCAATCTACCTTTTTCTAAAGCACGTTCAACAAAATCTATTCAAGATGCAAACACTCCTATTCGTTTAGGTAATCATCTTAGAGTATACAACGCACATTCACTTCCTGAATTCGGTAACGAAACAGGTTCAGACTCTATTGACCCATTCAACACATGTAAGTTATGGCCTAGTGTTGTTTCAAGTGCAGGAACAGAAAACTCAGAAGACCCTATTGGTTTTGCAAGAGTTAGAGACATTACATTAAGAGAAGGAACAGATTCCTCTAATGTATATACTGATGCAAGTGTTTGGGAACTCTCAATGTTTGACATTAAGATGTTCACAAAAATTTCAGGAACCCAAACAAACACATTCACAGCTGGTGACAGAGTTGTTGGGTCATCCTCAGGTGCATCAGGTATTGTTGCATACACTTCATCAGGACAACTATATGTCCACGATGTAGTCGGAACATTCACAACTTCAGATTCTATTTCATCTCAAGGTTCTAATACAGGTTCAATTTCAACAGTAACAGCTGTTAGAAACTACAACATTGATAGAGTAAGATCAATTACACAGGTTCCTGAAAATACTTCAAGAGAAGTTTTTACAGCTGATGTTCAATTAGATGCAGACAAGACTTTAACAGGAACCGTTATCTTTGCAAGTGGAAGTCCCACGGTTACAGGTTTTGGAACAAAGTATGTCACTGAACTTAAAGAAGGTGACTTAGTTTATAACCCTAGTGCATCAGAACTTCTAGTCGTAAGTTCAGTAACAAATGATACTTCTTTTACTGCAACAACAAATGCTGGTGGTTCATATCAAGGTAATGCAACGAGAAGAAGAGCACAACTGCACAATCAAGATCAGACAGTTAATATCTTCTCATGGCCAAGAAACTGGATTGCATCACATACACCCGAATCAGTAACAATTAAGAAACAAGAAGTTGTTACAATTTCTTCAGGTTCATTTACTGTAGATACAGATTCAAATGGAACCTTCTTACAGAGAAATACTGATAACTTCTCTATTGCAGTAGTTGAAGAATCATCAGGTTCACCAACAATTAACAATGGTGATATCCTTAACATTGAAGACTATACACTAAGTGTAACAACTTCAGGTTCAGGTCAACAGTTAACAGTATCAGGATTTGACTCAGCAGACAATGGTGCAAGATTGAAGGTAACCTTCTCTGCATCATATGTCAATCCAGTAAACAGAGATAAGACACTACGACAAGCAAGATGTTTGAAAGTAGGTAGTGCAAGAAGTGCTGGTGGTTTTTACGGAACTGCATACGATGATAAAGATATATCACTAGGTGTTACAGATGCATTTAAGATTAGGGGTATCTACGAAGGTGTAGATGGAACTCCTCTACCACCGAATGCAGCTTTCAGTATTTCAAGTGGAACACCAGTTGCATATGAAAAGATTGTTGGACAAACATCTGATGCACATGCTGTCATTATTACATACAACGGTAGTGGTGCAACATCATACTTCTACTACACAAACAATAATAGATTCCAAGATGGTGAAACTGTTATTGGACAAACATCAAATGCAATTTTCACTGTAGGTTCTATTTCAGCTGGTTCACCAAACATTACAAAGAGATACTTCTTTGATGATGGACAGAGAGATGGATTCTATGACCTTTCAAAACTTACAAGAAAGGCAGGAGAACCTGCACCAAATAATGCTATCTTAGTAGTGTTTGACTACTTTACCTCATCAGGTGGTGGTGACTTCTATGATGTTAACTCTTATTCATCAATTGATTATAAAGATATCCCTGTCTACTCTCCAAGTAGAGTTGACTTAGGTGGTTTAGAACCCGATGGAACTTATGAGTTATCAGATTCCGTAGACTTTAGACCATCTGTTGGACAGGTTTTAGGAAGTTCTACATTTGCAACTGCAAATGCAGACCCCACATCTCCAGTTGATTTATCTAATTCATCCACTGGTGCTGTTTATGCACCGATGAGTTATGACACTGGTAGGTCATATAAGAGCAGTAGAACAGGTATTACATCATCAAACGCAAGTGTTGTAGATACACCTGTCAATGAAACATCCGTAGTGGGTGACCTAAGTTTCTATGTGGGAAGAATTGATAAAGTGTTCCTACACAGAAGTGGAGAGTTTAGACTTTCACAAGGTATTCCAGCTCTTTCTCCAACAAAACCTAAATCTCTAGATGAATCTATTGAGATGTTTGAGTTAACAATTCCACCTTATACTTTAAACTTATCAGAGATTAAAGTAAGGTCGTTTGAACACAGACGTTATACAATGTCAGACATTGGTAAGATTAATAATCGTGTAACTAACCTTGAAAGAATTACATCTCTTTCTCTGTTAGAAAAAGATACACAAACAAAACAGATTTTAGACTCAGATGGTTTTGATAGATTTAAATCAGGTTTCTTAGTAGATAACTTTAGAGGTCACAGAGTTGGTGATACTCAACATCCCGACTATTCAATTTCAATTGATAATAAGTTGGGTGCAATGAGACCTAAAAACTTTACACAGTTTTTTGACATTGAGTTAAACACAGGTGCTTCAGGAAGTTACCAAAAGACTGGTGACCTAATCACACTACCATATACTGAACAAACCTATATTAATAACACTAAAGCATCAAGACAAATAAATGTTAACCCATATAATGTGTTTGCATTTATTGGTAACATTAAACTAACTCCTGCAACAGATATCTGGCAGGACACTGAACAACTACCCGAAGTAAGAGTAAATAGAGAAGGTAACTTTGATGCACTTTCAGGTATCAATGGTATTGGAACAGTTTGGAATAACTGGCAGACCACATGGGTTGGTGAACCTAGAACAGTTTCTAGTCAAGTTACTGCAACCTCTAATGGTCAGTGGTCAGGTGACCCTGCACAAGGTGGTGAATGGCAAGCTGGATTCCAGTTAACAAGAGAGATTACTGAAACACCCGAAACACAAACTAGAACAGGTGTTACTACATCTGTTGTGGAAGATTTTGTTGAAACAAGAAACGATAGAATCGTATCAGTTTCAGTCGTTCCTTTCATTCGTGCAAGAACAATTGAAATTGATGCAACTAATTTAAAACCTAATACTAATCACTTTATATTCTTTGATGGTATTAGAGTCGATCAATATGTAAGACCATTTAGCGGTTCCTTCTCACAAGACGGTGGAACTGGTGCATCTTCAGGTGTTAAAACAAATGGTAACGGTAGACTTCGTGCATACTTTGATATTCCAAGTAACTCTGCACAGAGATTCCCAACTGGTCAAAGAGATTTAAGAATTACATCAAGTTTCTATAACTTGACTAACCCTGCATCTAGTGGTAATACACAGTATCAAGCACAGGGTCTTCTTCAATCTTCACAGACAGAAATTGTATCAACTAGAAATGGTAGGATTGTAACTGAAACAACATCAGAAAATAGAGATTTTTCAAGTAGAGGTGAAATATTAAACTCAACTGCAATTGATACCTCTGCAACTCCATATCCATCTCCACCTGAGATACCACCAGCTGCACAGATTCCAGTTGACAACACATCTGTTCCTGAACCAGTTTCAGAACCAACTCTTCCTACACCCGAACCTGCACCACAGTGGTCACCAATTGCAGCTCCAGTTCCTGAGCCATCTCCACCTATACCTACGGTAACCGAACCAGTAGTAGAAGACTTATGGGTGGAACCATGGTTTGAAAGAAGAGATTTAGCGAGACTACCTATATGGAGAAGAGAATTTCAAGAAGACCAAGACCCTCTTGCACAATCATTTTTGGTTGATGCATCAGGTGGTATGTTCTTAACTTCAGTAGGTATATACTTTGCAACCAAAGATGAGTCTATTCCAGTAAGAGTAGAAATCAGAAACATGGTTAATGGTTATCCAGGCCAAGTTATTCTACCATTCTCAGATGTAACTAAGAATCCTTCAGAAGTCACCACTTCAGTTGATGGTTCCGTTGCAACTACATTTACATTTGATTCACCTGTTTACTTAGAACAAGGTAAGGAATATTGTTTTGTAGTCTTATCAAACTCTGATAAGTATGAAGCATTTATTTCTAGAATGGGTGAACCTGATCTTATCACTGGACAAACCATTGCAGAACAACCTGCAACAGGTTCACTATTCATGTCTCAGAATGCATCCACATGGACAGCAGAACAGACTGATGACTTGAAGTTCCATCTAAAACATGCAAAATTTGATACAACAAAATATGCAGATTTAAGATTCGATAACGCTGCACTACCTGTTGCAAATCTTCAAGATAATCCAATTGAGTCATTTAGTGGACAGAACTATGTTAAAGTCTACAGTTATACACACGGAATGTATACGACTAGTTCTAATGTAACAGTTAGTGGTGTAACAGGTAATATGACAGGATGTGTTGTGAACATTGGTGGTGCATCATTAGTAACAGGAAGTCTTCCAGCAGATGGAACATATACAGGTATTGCAACTACTACAGATGTAGGAAGTAGTGGTCAAAACTGCACAGTAGATATTGTAGTATCTTCAGGTGCAATCACATCAACCAAGATTTCAAATCCAGGCTTATCATATACAACAGATAATACACTAACAGTTACAAACTTTGGTGGTGTAAGTGAAACAAACAGTGTTACCATAGCAATTGATACTGTTGCAGAAACACTAGGTGGTATACCAGTTGATGCAATCAATCAGACATTTACATCAATCTCTAACATAGGTATTGATTCATTCTGTGTAATACCCGATGTGTCATCATACGATTTCGTTTCAGGTTATACAGCAGTAGAGTCAACATTGAGTGGTGGTGCAGATGCAAAATCAACTAGAAACTACTACTTTGATGCAATTCATACCATGATACCAAACACTATGTTGGAAAGCACACTGATTAGTGTTGCAGTAAACACAACTGCAATGGATTCACCCGAAGGATATAGTGGTGGTGGAACTGCTTATCAGATGAGAGCAGCTGGTGATATGATAACACTAAATGATAATGTGTTCTTCAGTTCACCAAGTATTGTTGCATCTCCTATTAACGAAACAAATGAAATGTCTTCACAGAAATCATTCTATTGTAGAGTTCAGATGAAGACACAAAACAGTAATGTGTCACCAGTATTGGATGTTGCAACTATAGGTTGTTTGGGTATTGCAAACAGAATAAATGAGATTAACTCATCTAATGATGTTCCACTTGGAACTACCTATATTGCATCTACAGAACCCGATGGTGATAACAACAAGATGGTTTATGTAACGAAGAAAGTTAACTTGAAAACTCCTGCAACTGCATTGAGAGTTACAGCTGATATCTTCAACCCACCTACAACGAATGTTAAGTTCATGTATAAAGTGTTAAGAAATGATGAAGCAACTCCTTTCGATGATACAGGATGGGAATATTTTAACTCTAACGGTTCACCTGATTCTTCATTAGTATCAGATGCAAGAAACTTTAAAGAGTATGAGTTCACAGTTGAGAACCTACCTGAGTTTGGTGCATTTGCAATTAAAGTTATAGGACAAGGAAGTAATACCTCAGTAGTGCCACTCGTATCTGCACTTAGATGTATTGCACTTGCAACATAAGATGTCAGAGTATAGTAGAGTAGAAGGACATTCAAATCTTATTAGAGATGAAGAAACCACTGCTATCGTTAATACCGATATCAATGCATACTACATGGCTAAGAGAAGAAAAGAAATTTTTATGACTCAGGTAAATGAAATAAATACATTAAAGAAGGAAGTAACGGACATTAAAATCCTTCTTCAAAAAATGGTAGAAAAATTAAATGGCTAAGACAGTAGACAACCACAGCACAATCGAAGACTTTAGAAGACGTTATAACGAACTTGCAACAGACGTTGGTGATATATCAGGCCTAAGAGACACTATTAAAAACTTTAATGGTGGTTCAATTGTAGATGCTGTAAATGCAATCGAAGATAAAACTTTTTTCTTTCAAGAATTTATTTATACTGCAACTTCAGGTCAGACTACATTTAGTGGTGATGATGAATTCGAAAATGAACTAAAATTTAAAAGAAACAGAATACAGGTTTTCAAAAACGATCAACATTTATTAGAGACAGATGATTATATTATCGCCTCACCATTAGGTGCATTTCATACTTCTATTGTTTTAAATGTAGCTGCATCTTTAAATGATAAGATTACTATCTATTCATATACTGGTTCCTTTGAGGGAACAGCTAATGCAGCTAATATTATAGGGTATTTTTCAGAGTCTGCTGCAAACACTATTTACAATACCAATGATAACGGTGTTATTCTAAATGGTGATAACTCTACACCAACTACTACATTACAAGCAGGTTACACACTTCAACTTGCAGGTAAAACATATGCAGAAGAAGATATTACACTTGCAAGTGGTAAGACATTAACTGCACCTATTATTACAGATGGCACTGCACAAATCACTGGTGGAGTCGGAACTTCATTCTCAAGTATTACCTCAACAAGTTTTGTGGGTAATCTAACAGGTAACGTTACATCCAGTGGTCTATCAACATTTTCAAATGCTGACATTAATGGTGGTGCTATTGATGGAACAACAATTGGAGCAACAACTACTTCAACTGGTGCATTTACAACTGTTAGTGCAAGTGGTGGTTTTAGTGGTAACCTAACAGGTAACGTAACTGGTAATGTAACTGGTAACTTGACAGGTAATGTTACAGGTAATGTTACAGGTGATCTGACTGGTGATGTTACAGGTGATGTAACTGGTAACTTGTCAGGAAACGTAACTGGTAATGTTACAGGTAATGTAACAGGTAATGTCACGGGGACAGTTTCAAGTATTTCTAATCACAGCACAACTAACTTAACAGAAGGCACAAATAAATACTACACTGATGCAAGGGTAGACTCAAGAATGAGTGGTAAGGATTTAAACTTCTTTGATGATGTTAATTATACCACAACCCCAACAGCAGGTCAAATTCTAGTATGGGACAACGCAAATCAATATTGGGAACCTGCTGATAATTCAACAACCTCAGATAGTGTTACTGAAGGTTCAAACAATTTATACTTTACGAATGCTAGAGTTTCTACAAGAGTTGACACAATACTTAATCACTCTAATCACAGTAATATTACTGCGACTAAAGTCGGTGATGAAATTAGATTGTCTGCTGCATCACAATATGGTGACTCGGATGTTCAATCTTATTTGAGTGGTGGGGCAGGACTTGCATTGAGTGGTTCAGGAAGTTTTTCTGTAAATACAAGTAATGGTGTGAAAATTTCAGGTGATAATGTCGTATTAGATTACGAGACTACGTCCACTGCACCATCAAGTGTTGGTTCAACATCTACAGGACACCTTTGGTTTGTAATTTAATGGGACAAAATGACAGATATATACGTAAATACTGGAACAACCTTTCAACAACCTTATAATGCTCGCCAACCTGCAATTGGTAGGGTTCCTGCGAACTCACAATTAACAGCTAGGCAACCTGTAAATGCACAAACACCATTTACCTATCAGAATAGGTCACCGTTCACTTATAGAAACCCTGTAAGTGGTCAACAACCTTATATTGCTGATGCTCAGCAACCATATCCGTATATTGCTAATGCACAGCAACCCTATATTGCGAATAGTCAAACACCATTTACTTATCAGAACAGACAACCTGCAATAGCACAACAACCTTATATTGCTAATGCTCAACAACCATACATTGCTAATGGACAAACTCCATTTACCTATCAAAACAGATACCCTGCTAATGCACAAACACCATATATTGCAAATGCAAGACAACCTGCTACCTACCAAGCAAGGTCTCCATTTACATATAGAAATCCTTATATTGCAAATGCTCAACAACCCTATATTGCAAATGCTAGACAACCTTCTATTGCAAATGCACAAACACCGTTTATCTATCAGGCTGCCTATCAAGCACAGGGAAATTATCGAGTTCCTTTCACTTATCAAGTTTCAGTCCCAGCAATAGGAACAGCTCCTGCTAATGGAACACAGCCTGGTGCAAATATAACGGTAACTGAAACAGTTTCAAATTCCACAACAGGCATGTCTTTGTGGTTGTATAAAAGCACACAAAATGCCCCACCAAGTGTGTTTGCTAATTTTATAATTTATATAAAACTTAATTTTACCTCTACAACTGCTGTAACTATGTCAGCAAAATTTACAACTGGGCCATATAGTAACAGGTCTCTACCCTCATGGGCTTCCTCTTGGGGGACTTATTATGTTATGTGGTATCTGAGTGTTAGTTCAACACCTGATACTTTTCAACATGAAACTTCTACATCGTATATGATAGAAGACAATGGGGGAAACCAGTATGTGGCAACTAATATAGGCACCAATAGTGATGTTACTTACTCAATTAATGGCACTTCAACAAATTATACTTGGCCAACAACCTCATATCTTGGAACTTATGGATATCAAATTAATATGACAATGGAGCAAGAAGGTTATGGTGGGGGAACAGCCACTTTTACCCATGGTCATACTTTCAGAATGAATAAATCAGGGTTTCCTACATATACAGGCCCTAGTGTTGATACTGATAATGAGATAATAATGCTAAATTCTGGTGGTGGAACACCGCCTCCACCTGTTTAGGAGATATAAGTAATGGCAATTTGGACAGGCAACCCTACACCATATACGTTTCAACAACCGTATCCGTATATTGCACAGCAACCAGCACATGCAAGACAACCTGCAACTTATCCATTTATTGGATATGCTCCTGCTAGTGCAAGACAACCTTCTACTTATCATTTAAGAACACCGTTTACATATCATGCAAGGTCACCGTTTACGTATCATAATAGGTATCCTGCTAATGCCCAACAACCGTATATAGCTAATAGTCAGACACCGTTTACCTACCATTCAAGACAACCTTCTACTTATCAGGTTCCATATATTGCAAATGCAAGACAACCTTTTACGTATCATGCAAGGTCACCGTTTACGTATCATAATAGGTCTTCAATAGATTATCAGGTTCCTTATATTGCAAATGCAAGACAACCGTCTACCTATCATGCAAGGTCACCGTTCACTTATCAGGCAACTGGTAGAACACCGTTTACCTATCAAGCAAGGTCACCGTTTACCTATAGAAACCCTGTAAATGCACAGCAACCTTATATTGCAAACGCTAGACAACCCTCTACGTATCAAGTTGTATATCAAGTTCCTACCATTTATGCAACTCCGTATATCTATACTGTTCCTTATATTGCAACAAGACCCATTGGGCCTCTTGCAAAAGTCAAGGGTGTTTTTGTAAATGATAGTGGAACTTTAAGGAAGTTGGATGAAGTTTATGTAAATGACAGTGGAACTGCAAGAAAAATTCATCAATCAGTTCCAACTGCACAGTATCAAGAATAAAAGGACATAAATAGTAATATGGCTATTATTGCAAACCTCTACATAGATCAAGGAACAGACTTCAGTATCACTGTTGATGTAACTGATTCTGCTGGTGAGATATTGGAATTAGATGATTACACTGCAGCTGCACAGATTAGAAAGACCTATAGTTCTTCGACAGTGAGTGCAACTTTTGCTACATCAATTGCAGCGTTGGCAGGTCAAGTAACTATTTCTTTAACTGATACTCAGACATCTGCACTTGAAGCAGGAAGATATGTATATGATTTAAATATCACTAGTGCTGCAGGAGTAGTCACAAGAGTAATTGAAGGACAGGCAATCATAACGCCTGGTGTAACAAGGTAATAATATGTCAGGAAATATTAAAGCAAGAGTTTTACAAACAAACACTATTCGTGCAAAACAGGTTGCAATTGGTAACTCAGCAACTAATGTAAACTTGTCTGCAAAATCTATCAATGAACTTGCAGATGTTAATGTGGTTGAAACAGATGATGGACTTCTTTCTTATGATGCAGCTACGGATAAGTGGGTTACAAAAACTGTTTTAGATGGTGGAACATTCTAATCAGTGAGTCCTACTTTATGGTCATGTGATGAGTGGTCACCCCTAAAAGAAATCATTATTGGTTCACTCAAGGGTCACGAACAACTCAAAAAATATTCTTACTACATTAAAGATATTTCTATAATAAGAGATATCTTAGATGAAGCACAAGAAGGGTTAGATACCTTTCAATCTATTTTAGAAAAACTTAACATAAAGGTTTACAGACCACATGGTTTCTGTTATAATGTAAGAGACTGTGCTGTAGTCATAGAAGATACAATTCTAGAATCTTCGATGAGATATAAAGAAGAATACGGTTATCTTGAAACATTAAAACCTATTTTTGAAGAAAAGGTTTCAGAGGGTGCAAAATTAATTACTGCACCAAAACCTACATGGAGACCTTGGGTAAATCCAAACGAACCTATTTTTGATGCAGCTAACATATGTCGATTAGGTAAGGACATATTAATCAGTATAAATGAAACTGCAAATGAACATGGAAGAGATTGGGTCTTTAAAACATTCAATCATTTAAATCACCATCATATAGTTCAAAAAGAAAGAATATCACACATTGACACTACCTTTGTTCCAATATCTAACGATACAGTTATGATAAATCAGGAAAGAGTAAAAGAGATACCATCCGTATTTAAAGATTGGAAACATATCTTTATCAATATTGAGGACATGAATAAGGAAAAACCACCTATTGTGACGACAAGATGTGCATCGGCATTTATTGGAATGAATACCCTTTCTATAGATAATAATACTGTATGTGTCAATGAAAGGGAAGTAAAATTAATAGAAAAATTAGAAAGACATAACTTTAATTGCATACCTATACCCCTCAAACAAACTAGAACTCTATCAGGTGGACTGCATTGTTGCACTTTAGATTTACTTAGAACATCTTAATGTTATAAATATTAGTATCAAATCAAGGTGTCATTCAGTGAGACACGACCCACATAGTGAGTGGAGAGTATATAATGTATCTTTCTCGGAAAGTGAAGAGAAAAAATCTTAATTAAGCTTTTTAAAAAATTTCAAGGAGAAATAAATGGCTACAGTAATTCAAATTAAAAGGTCGACTGGTTTATCCGCTCCAACGACTTCTGACTTATCAGAAGGAGAATTGGCGTATGTCCAAGACCGTGCAAACAGTGGTGCTTCGGCAAAATTGTTTATTGAATCTGTTGATTCTGATAACTCTACTCCATTAATACACGCAATCGGTGGTAAATACTTCACCGATATGTTGAGTGGTTCATCTGCAACACCTGCTAACTTTAAAGTTGGTAACGGTGCTACATCAGGTGGTTCTATTCAGTTGATGGAAGATTCAGACAACGGTGTTCACTCTGTAGGTTTGAAAGCTCCTGACTCAGTTGCTGCTGATCTTACTTTTGTTCTACCAGGCTCAGACGGTAGTGCAAACCAAGTATTAGCAACAGACGGTTCAGGTAACCTTTCATTCTTATCAACAACTTCAACACTTGCTGGTGCAACAGACTCAGATATCTCTGCTCCTTCATCAGGACAAGTTCTTGTTCATGATGGTTCAGATTCATTTGACAACGTAAGTATCTCAGGTGACGCAACACTTGCTTCAGATGGTTCTCTAACAATTTCTGCTGGTGCAGTTGAGAACTCAATGTTAGCAGGTTCAATCTCATATGATAAGATTGACTTCTTAATTGACGAAGACAACATGGCATCTGATTCAGATGTTAAAGTTCCTTCTCAACAGTCAGTTAAAGCATATGTTGATTCACAATTAACAGCACAAGATGTTGACTTCGCTGGTGACAGTGGAACAGGTGCAGTTGATTTAGACTCACAATCATTGACTATTGCAGGAACAACTAACGAAATCGTTACTTCTGCTTCAGGTCAAACTTTAACAGTTGGTCTTCCTACTAATGTCACAACTCAAGGTAACTTGACAGTTGGTGGATATCTTGCAGGGCCTGCTTCCTTCACAATCGACCCAGCTGCAGTTGGTGACGATACAGGAACAGTTATCATTGCTGGTAACCTACAAGTAGACGGAACAACAACAACAATCAATTCAACAACAGTTGCAATTGATGACTTAAACTTCTCAATAGCTTCAGACGCTGCTGATTCAGCTGGTGCCAACGGTGCTGGTATTACAATCGGTGGTGCAGGTGCAACCTTCACATATACCCATGCAGACACTTCATGGAATATGAACAAGTCATTGAACATCACAGGTGGTTTATCACTAAGTAGTTCAATTACTGAGATTGATGGTGCAGCTCCAACTGCTGGACAACTATTAATTGGTAATGGTTCTAATGGAGACATGGAACTTGCTACTTTAACTGCTGGTGAAGGACTTGACGTAACTAACGCTGACGGTGCAATCACATTATCAGCTGAAGATGCTACTGCTAGTAATAAAGGTATTGCTTCATTCTCAGGTTCATACTTCACTGTAACTTCAGGGGATGTTGCTATCAACAATGCTACAACATCTGCAAAAGGTATTGCAAGCTTTGATTCATCTAACTTCACAGTAAGTTCAGGTGCTGTCTCTGTTTCAGCTATAGACGGCGGAACATTTTAATAACACTTAAGTCTATAGGAGAAGCTCATGGCAACAGTAATACAATTTAAAAGAAGTTCCACTCAAGGTGCAACACCTACTACAGGTGACTTGTCTTTGGGGGAACTTGCTGTCAATACCTATTCAGGTAGATTCTACACTGAAAAGAACGATGGTAGTGCAGCTGTTGTAGAGGTTGGTTCTAATCCATCAACCTTAACTGTGAATGATGCATTTTCCTTTCCTACAAGTGACGGTTCCTCAAATCAGATTTTAAAAACTGATGGTTCAGGAACTTTGAGTTGGTCAGACCAACCTTCATCAGGTGTAAAAACCTACACTTATACTATTACAACTACAACTACTTCTATTAGTGGTTCAGATGATAATAGTGATACTCTTGTATATACCTCAGGGTATGAGCAAGTGTATATCAATGGTGTGAAGTTGGTTGGTGGTGGTGCAGACTATACTGCAACCAATTCTTCCACAATCACTTTAACGGAAAACGCATTAAGTGGTGATGTTGTTGAAGTTATTGCAATCACAAGTGCAGCTAATCTTGTTCAAGGTTACTTCACTGAGAGTTCATTTTCAACTACATCAAGTGATCAAATATTATCTGCAAATGCATTAGCAAATAAAGCAGTTAAATATGTGATTTCCGCCACTCACGCATCAACAGGCACTCACGCAGCTGAAGTTTTATTGGTGAACAATGGTAGTAGTGCATACTTTGTGCAATACGGTGATGTTTATTCAGCATCATCGTTGTTTACATTGAATGCAGATGTTTCAGGTGGTAATGCTAGATTACTAGTTACTCCTGCAAACACAGATACTACAATCGATACATTCCAAATCAGGTTATCATAAGGAGATATGAATAATGGCTAAAACGAAAGCATTTGAAATAGCAGAACTTATTCGTCATCTTCGATATGATGCTGATAACGATGTTATTACAACAGAAAAAGCTACTCGGGATAAAAACAAAAAGAGAGGTAATGCAACTAGAACATCCACAGATGAATTTGCATTAGACACTTTCACAAAAACTGATTACAGAGCTGCAAGATATATTGTAGCAATGTCAGATGGTGCAAAGTTTCACTCTACAGAAGTTGTTTTGGTTCATGATGGTAGTTCTGTAACAATGACACAATATGGAACACTTAAATCTCATTCATTGGCATCCTTTGATTCAGATATTAGTGGTTCAGATGTTAGATTGTTAGTAACACCAGCGTCTACCTCATCAACAGTTATCAAATATGATAGAACAGTTGTAGAAGCATAACGATAAGTTTTGACAAAAACTTTGAAAGGGGACTTTATGTCCCCTTTCTTTTACCTATAAAAAACTATAAATAGTATTTGTAATTAGAGAGATAATTAGAGTATGGCAACCAAAAAGAATTTAATAGCTGATATTGGAATAGAGACACACGGTAGTTTGACTGTAGATGGTAATGCAACCATCACAGGAAACCTAACAGTAAATGGAACCAGTAATACAGTGGAATCCACAACCACATCGGTTGAGGATAACCTTATTGAGCTTGCAAATAATAACACTAGTTCTGATACACTTGATATTGGTATATACGGTAACTATGACGATGGACTAGCAGATGGGGCATCAGAGTATACAGGATTCTTTAGAGATGCAAGTGATTCCACATGGAAACTATTTGATGGATTAGAAGTTGAGCCTGGTTCTACTGTTAATATTTCAGGGTCAGGATTTGCAAAAGCAGCTTTAGAAGTTGGTGACTTATCATGCACAACCATTACTGCATCTGATTCACTTACTATTGACAGTTTAGTAGTAGATTCCTCAAGTGGTTCTACATTAGAAACTACAAGTGAGACAGATTTAGATTCTTGGGCAACTTCTACATATAGAAGTGCAAAATATGTTCTTCAAGCAACCGAAGGAACTAAATACCATACAACAGAAGTTATAGTTATACATGATGGAAGTGATGCATACTTCACACAATTCGGTGAAATTATCACAACTTCATCATTGTTTGAGGTTTCGACCTCAGTAGAAAGTGGAAGTGTAAAATTAAAAGTTACACCTGCTTCTGCAAATTCAACAGTTTTTAAATGGTCAAGAACTTTAATTAAAATTTAATACCTCTTGACGATTAAGAAGTGATAAATAAAAGAGTTAAAACCACAATCGTTAGGACACACAAACTATGGCAACACAAAATACCTTTGTTATAGAGTATGGATTGTCGGTTGGTTCCACTGAGGTCATCAATTCGTCAGGTAAGTTGCAGGCAGCTGCAATCTCAGAGTTGGATACAGATAATCTCTCAGAAGGTTCCACGAATCAATACTTTACAAACACAAGAGCGAGAGGTGCAATATCACTTGCATCAGGTGAAAGTAACTTGAGTTACGACTCTTCAACTGGTAAAATATCGTTACCACAGGTTGATGGAGGCACATTATAATGACAGCTAAAAATTTCATAATCAAAAACGGTCTTACTGTTGGAACAACAGAAGTCATCACTAGTTCAGGTAGTATTACATCAGCTGCAGTAGGAGATGCTCTAAACGAAGCAATTGCAGATAAGATTGGTGGTATTATTCAGGGTTCAGGTTCAACCACAGTAACCTATGATGATACAAACGATACTATCACCATTTCATCAACTGGTAAGACAGAAGAAGAGATTCAAGATATCGTTGGTGCTCAGTTAGTAACCAACGGTTCACATACAAATATTACTGCATCTTACGATGATTCAGGAGACGGTGCAGTTGACCTTTCTATCTCTGATACAGTTATCAGAGGAAAGATTAGTGCAGGTGGTGATTTAAGTTATGATAACAGCACAGGTGTTGTATCATTTACAGAAAGAACAGATGCAGAAGTTAGAGGACTTATTAGTGCAAGTGGTGATTTAAGTTATGATAACAGCACTGGTGTAATTTCATTTACTAACGATGCTGGTGATATAGAATCAGTAATCGCTGGAACTGGTTTAACTGGTGGTGGAACTTCAGGTGATGTTACATTAAGCATTGACCTTAAAGATGAAGATAACATGGCTTCAGACTCTGCAACTCATGCCGCTTCACAGCAATCAATTAAAGCATACGTTGATTCACAAATAGCAAGTAAAGATAACACAGACGAAATTACAGAAGGTTCAACTAACTTATACTTTACAAATGCAAGAGCAGATGCTAGGATTACAGCGGCATTAATTGACGAAGATGACATGTCATCAGATAGTGCTACTAGAATCCCTTCACAACAAAGTGTTAAGGCATATGTTGATTCACAAGTTGATACAGTAGATGCATTAAGTGAACTAAGTGGTGATACTGATGATGTATCAGAAGGTTCGACTAATTTATATTATACTGATGCAAGAGCCAGAGCGGCCATAAGTGCATCAGGAGATTTAAGTTATAACAGTTCAACAGGTGTTGTATCATACACAGAACCTACAATGTATGCCGATTCAGATGCCAGAGGTGCAATCTCAGTCACAGATTCAGGTGGAGATGGTTCACTTGCATATAATTCATCAACAGGTGTAATTACATATACAGGCCCTAGTGCATCAGAAGTTCAAGCACATATTACTGCTGGAACTGGTGTGTCGGTTTCAAGTGGTCAAGTTAGTATTGGTCAGGCAGTAGGAACTTCAGATTCACCCACATTTGCAGGTGTAACACTTACAGGTGCATCAACAGTTTCAGGACATGTTCTTCCAAGTGCAGATGTTACCTACGACTTAGGTTCAGCATCGTATCAATGGAGAGACGTATATGTCGGGCCAGGGTCACTTTATGTTAACGGACAAAAAGTATTAGAAGATAGTTCAGGAACAATCGTTGTTTCTGCTGATTCAGACCAAAACCTTCAAATGAAAACTGCTGGTAGTGGTGACATTGAGTTCAACCCATCAGGCACAGGTATCATTCAAGCAAAAGGAACACTTCAAATGCTTGATGGTGAGTTAATCACCAACAGTGCTGGTAATGCAGTTGCATTCGGAAACAACATCAGTGTAGATCAAATTGCTTCTAGAAGTGCAGACACAAACTTAGTATTGAGTGGTAACGGAACAGGTAATGTTACATTGAATGACGATGTTGTCATCTCAGGTTCATTGACAGTTTCAGGAACAACAACTACAGTTAACTCAGAGACAATCAATCTTGCAGATAACATTCTAAACCTAAACTCTGATTTTACATCAGGTTCACCTACACAGGATGCAGGTATAAGTGTTTCAAGAGGTGGTTCAACTGCAAAAACATTCTTATGGGATGAAACCAACGATAGATGGACAGTCGGTTCAGATAGCATGGTTGCAGGAACATTCATTGGTAATCTAACAGGGGATGTCACAGGAGATGTTACAGGTAATGCTTCAACAGCAAGTGCTTGGGCAACTGCAAGAACACTAAGTTTAACAGGTGCAGTTACAGGTTCTGCTTCAGTAGATGGTTCAGGTAATGTTTCACTTGCTACAACAGCAACAAGTGACCCAACATTGACACTTGCAGGAGATGCTTCAGGTAGTGCAACATTTACAAATTTAGGTAACGCAACATTAACAGTTACAGTTGCAAACAATTCACATACACACACTGTATCAAATATTTCAGACTTGACTGTAACAGCAGCTGAGTTGAACTTCATGGATAATGTAACATCTAATGTTCAAACTCAGTTGAATGCAAAATATGGTAGTGGTTCTAATGCAACACTAGGAACAATTACTACAAGTAATGCAAGTAATTCAGGTGGATATGTAAGAAATGTTTATCAATCTACATCAGCTCCTACTTCAGGTGATGGTGCAGTTGGTGATTTATGGATTCTCTACTCTTAATAAATAAGAGTAGATTTTTGAGGAATTAAAATATAAATGGTTACTGGTAATCAGAAGGTAAAAACACCCGCAGGTTGGAATTCAACACAAGGTGCTTGGGTTAAGACACCTACAGCTTGGAAAGCAGTAGAACAAGTTTATGTAAAGACCCCTACTGGGTGGAATAATGCCTCAGGACAGGACAATGCACAACAACCGTATCCATACATTGCAAATGCACAAACACCTTACATAGCAAATGCTCAGCAACCATATCCGTATATTGCAAATGCTCAGACACCATATATTGCAAATGCTCAGCAACCGTATCCATACATTGCAAATGCACAAACACCATATATTGCAAATGCACAACAACCGTATCCGTATATTGCAAATGCACAAACACCTTACATAGCACAAGCAAGGCAACCTTCTACTTATCAAAATAGGTCACCATTTACCTATCAGTTGCCTTATATTGCTAATGCACAACAACCTTATATTGCACAAGCAAGGCAACCTTCTACTTATCAGCATAGGAATCCATTTACATATAGGTTACCTTATATTGCAAATGGTCAACAACCTTATATTGCGAATGCAAGGCAACCTTCTACTTATCAAAATAGGTCACCATTTACATATAGGTTACCTGTTATTGCTAATGCACAACAACCTTATATTGCTAATGCAAGACAACCTTCTACTTATCAAAATAGGTCACCATTTACATACAGGGTTCCTTATATTGCTAATGCAAGACAACCGTTTACATACATAGCATCTTATAGGGTTCCTTATATTGCTAATGCAAGACAACCGTTTACCTATAATGCAAGGTATCCTGCTAATGCAAGATATCCTGCAAACGGTCAAACACCGTTTACATATAACGCAAGGTATCCTGCTGGTTATCCTGCAAACTATCAAACACCGTTTACATATAACGCAAGGTATCCTGCTGGTTATCCTGCAAACTATCAAACACCGTTTACATATAACGCAAGGACGCCAGGAACGTATCCGTATATAGCAAACTATTCTTACAGGTCACCTCGTTCATATTTCTATCCAGTTGGTGGCGGAACACCACCACCACTACCTGAAGGATTCGGTAAATAGATGATGAATAGGAGTAATAACTAATGGCAGGTCAAATTCAAGGTTTTTATCAGTTACCAGTAATTGGGTCAGCCAGTGCTACAGGTAATTATCAAGTTCCTTATATTGCAAATGCAAGGCAACCTAATACCTATATTGCATCGTATCGTGTTCCGTATATTGCTAATGCAAGGCAACCTAACACCTATATTGCATCGTATCGTGTTCCGTATATTGCAAACGCAAGGCAACCGTTTACCTATAGAGTTCCATTTACCTATCGTGTTCCATACATTGCAAATGGTCAAAACCCATTTACATATAATAATAGATACCCAGCTGGTTACCCTGCAAACGGTCAAACACCGTTTACCTATAATGCAAGGTATCCTGCTAATGCCCAACAACCTTATATAGCAAATGCACAATCACCATTTACTTATCAAGCAAGGTCACCATTTACGTATCATCATAGGTCACCAAGGAATGCTCAACAACCTTATATAGCAAATGCACAAACACCATTTACTTATCAAGCAAGGTCACCGTTTACGTATCATAATAGGTCACCAAGAAATGCACAGCAACCAGTTATAGCAAATGCACAAACACCGTTTACGTATCATCATAGGTCACCGTTTACGTATCATAATAGGTCACCAAGGAATGCTCAACAACCTTATATAGCAAATGCACAAACACCGTTTACCTATCAAAATAGACAACCTTCTACTTATGCAACACAAGGTAGAACACCGTTCACGTATCAAAACAGACAACCTTCTACATATGCAACACAAGGTCAAACACCGTTTACCTATCAAAATAGACAACCTTCTACATATGCAAGACAAGGTAGAACACCGTTTACCTATCAAAACAGACAACCTTCTACATATGCAAGACAAGGTAGAACACCTGTTATCCGTTGGGATGGTGTATTGTCACAACAATGGCCTGCAACACCTATATCTTCCTAGTGACTAAATACTAGTAAGTTTAACAATTCGGTTTATATTATGGAAAAACTTACATCTCTTGATCAGGTGAAAGAAAAATTAGTTTCTACTGATTGGGATAGCCTAAAAAATTATTATCAACTTCGTTCTGAAACTCCTTATTGGATAGGTTCCATTGACCTTAAAAGTTCATACAGTGAACAGAGTAGTTATGAAGTCATAAAATATATTTGGGATGAATTAATCCCGCCCCTAAAACTTGTAAAGTGGGGGTCTTTTTTAGAACATAGAAAGAATAAAAAAATTCAAGAACTCCAAGGTCTAAAGTGGAACTCATCTATCTATTTAAAATACATTCATCAATGTTATTCTTCTGCACCTGAGAAGTTAGCTGCTGGTTTTTTTGGGTTTGACATTGCAGATGAGAATGACCAATCTACTACCTTTAGTAGTATTCTTGATACACCTCTGAGTGAACAATCTGAAACTAACTTAGTTTCCATGTTCTACCATGCAGCTAAAGCACATTGGATTATGGATACCGTTCAAACAGAAGGTATGCATCACCCTATTCAATGTGTATTATTCCCACAAGACGAAAGAAAAACACACATGAATATGTTTGTTCATCCAGGCTCTGTTAGGTCTTTAGTTGTAGAAGAAATGGATGACCCTGAATTTGACTTATTGGTTTGGGATGCATACGATTTTGTTGAAGGAGAGAAGTTTACCTTTGATGGTATTTTAGACTATTGGAAGGAAAGATTAACTAAGTTTGATAAAGAACACTTTAATGTATCTTTTACATTCCAAGGTGGTATATTAGAATTTGCAACAGACTTTGCAGGTGCAGAATTTAGACAAGAGGTATATCAATACTCAAAGAAAGTAAACTCCTTGATGAAAAGAAAACCCCTCAACATCTATATTGGAGTAGATTCTACACACAATAAAATTGAGCATATAACAAAATATAGTATCGAGAAATCGATTGAAAAATCTTTTTCTAGTGGTTTTGATACACAACTTGCAAGATTCAATCCTGAGATTAAATACTTAGATATTGCAAACATTCCTGAATATACTAGGTCTTATGCAAATCAAAACACAGAGTTTACCTATAGTAGATTTTTGATTCCTTATCTAGAAAATTATGAAGGATTCAGTATGTTCTTAGACGATGATTTCTTTTTTGTTGAAACACCACTTCGTATGTTCTATTATATGAGACCCGATGATGCAGTTGCATGTATCCAGTATCGTCAATATGAACATGTAAAAACTAAATTTAATGGTGCAGTTAACATTGATTATCCGTGTAAACTTTGGTCTAGTATGATGTTCTTTAATAATGGTCATGAAGATTGTAAGAAGTTAACACCTGAGGTAGTTAACACGTGGACTGGGAAACAACTACACCAATTTGAATGGACAGATAAAATAAGTAAGATTCCTGAGAAATATATATTTACAGAAGGATATGATGACCCTGTAGAAAAGTGGCACTATACGGGTATTCACTACACTAGAGGTGGCCCATGGATTGATAACATGGACACTTCAATCATAGACAACTTAGATGTCTATGAAAAAATTAAAAATTCCTACTTTACAAATAAAAGTAATGTGGTATAATAATAAAAGAGGTATAACTTTATGATGAATGCACTAATTTACGATGAAAAATCAAATCTTTTTGTAAGAAAACCAAATGGTTTACAATACGATTTTAATAATGTTGACAGACCAGCTTTAGGATTTAACTTTGATGTTTTGGTATATGATGATATCCAAGTTAAGATTGAAAACTGGGATGATAGCAAACCTTTTCATGAACAAGAACAAGTTCAATTGACTGATGCAGAAAAGGACATGGTTGAGATTTATATTGAAAACTCTGAACCACCCATAGGTCATACATTAAATGGTCAATACATGAATATTTTACGAGATAAGTTTGATGAACTTTCAAATGAAGCTGTAGGTATTGTTGGGTTTAATTGTCCTGTTGATGCAATGATTGCTGGAAGAGAAGGTTCTAATCATCCTCATAGGTCAAATGCAAGAAGATATTTGGAATGGTATGATTCAACTGCTAATGTAGTTTTAGATGTATCTAGAATTATAGATTCAACAAGAGAAGACCATTTAGAAGACATTAATTCTTATTTAAACCAAATTCCTAGATTTGCACCTGCCCCTGAACAACCAAGGGACTAAAGGTGTTAAATGGAAATTGTTCATTTAGATAAACCTTTTAAGATAGAATCCTGTCCTTTAGACAAAATATATGTTTTAGATAATTGGTTAGACTCAAGTCTACATCATCATTTTGATGAACAGATAAGAAATGCAACTTATTGGGGTAAAACCAATAATGTAAATGCAGATAATAAGACAGGTCTTCCACATCACTCATTGTGGGGAGCTTCATTTTTTCGTAATGACTTTACACTAGACAGTGATGTAAATCCAATAGACACAGTTTTTACAAAATATTTAATTAGAAGATTAGAATTTGAATTTAAATTCAAGTGGGTAAGATTTCAGTATGCTGGGACAAATTCTCAGACTATGGGACAACATGGGACAACTCATGTAGATTGTCAAGATGAAGATGAATGGAATCTATCCTTTCTATATTATACTAATGTGTTTTGGAATCCACAATGGGGTGGGACTTTAAGATTCTATGATTCTCCTCAACAAGGATTAGATGGAAGAGACGACCACATTAAAAATCATCAGATTGCAGAAGTGGAGTTCAAACCAAACAGATTATTAATGTTTGATGGTAGAATACCACACGGTGCAGATGCACCAACAGAAAAAGCAAAATATATGGATAGAAGGTCACTTGTAATAAGAGGTGATGAAATTAGATTAACAGATACAAAAGAGTTTTTTGATGCCAACGATAGAATTTACCGCATATAGTGAAGAAACCTTAAGGAACTTTAAACCAGTTCTTGCAAAGGAAATTATTCCTGACTGGTGGAAACGAATGAGAATCATGGATTTTGCAAATGGTAGCACTAATCATTCTATTCGTTCATGTCCTGCAATGGATGATTGGTTAAAGAGTGGATGGATTATTGTTTCTACAAGAGACATGTTAGTATTGTGTGGTAATGACAGGGATGATGATGATGCAAGTTGTTTTCAAACTATAGACTTAGAACAAAAAGGTTATCAAAGTGTTGCAAGTTCACGTTCACATCCAGTTGCACAGTTTCATAATGTCTTTGAATATTTAAAAAGTGGAGAGAATCCAACCAATATTAGAGATGCATTTAAGATGAGAGCTCCATGGAATATTGTAACCCCTGAAGGTTATTCAGTATTCTACTTAGACCCTTTTCTATTTCAAAATGAACACTTTGCAGTCTGGCAGGGTATTATAGACAGTGATAAGTTTAATAAAAATATGGACAACTCACAGATTATTTTTTATCCTAAAGTTAATCATAGTTTTGTTATACCGAAAGGAACACCTATTCTACAAATTATTCCATTCAAAAGAGATGAGTGGGTTGCATCTTATCAGTTTAGAGACGTAGATGATTATCAAAAGAATTTATCTTTTCACTCTGCATCTTATGGAAACAAAGAACGTGATGAAAGTAAAATGACAATGGAAGAAGCTAATAGACTTCATCCTGAGTTTCAGTCTGATAAATACAGAGCAGGGGCATATCGTTCTCTAGGATACTGGAAACCAAAGGGTAAATTTTTCAAAGAAGAATCCCCCCCACCTGAATGTCCCTTTCATAAAAAAGAAGAAAGTGTAGAGACACAATTGGAGTTCGATTTCGATGGCAGTTAGATTATTATTCCCAACAGTGGTTTTTCATAGAAATCTTCTTTGTCCAAATTTAGAGGATAAAGGATTTAATGAAGACTATCTTCTTCTCTTAAAGAGAACTATGGATGAAATGAGAAGACAAGACCCTGAAGGTAGAAAAGTTTCTAATGCATATACTGGATGGCAATCTAATGACGGTTGTGAATCTAGTCCTGCCTTTAAAAAACTCATGAGGTGCATTACACAGACTTTTTATGATGAAGTATTTCCTTTTCATGGTCTAACAGATAGAGATTATAAAGTAGAAATTGGTAACTCATGGGCTAACATCAATGACCCTAAAGCATGGAATAAACCTCACCTACATAACGGATGTTGGTATAGTGGAGTGTTCTATATTCATGCAGAAGGTGACGAAGGTGATATAGTGTTTATCGATAAAGACCCAAAGGTAGTTTCTGATTACCCACATTCACCACGTGTAAATGAAAATTGGTCTTTTAGTCCTACTAAGGGAGAGTTGATTTTATTCCCATCTGCATTAATGCATATGGTAGAACCTAACTTCACTGATAGGGATAGATACAGTATTTCTTTCAATATAAACATGGTAAATTTACCTAGTGGGAATAGACATGGTGTGGTAGAAAACTTCAATCCTGATGAATTTGTCTATGATTTAGACCCACAAGGAAGACTCATATATCCTAAATAGATATATGGAAGTAATCATAGATGCACAATTAGTATGGAATATTGTTCTAACTCTAATACTAGCACCTGTAGGTTTGTTAGTTCGTTCTATTCTATCTGAACAAAAAAGATTAGATATTCTTCTTAATAAAACAAGAGAAGAAATTGCTAGAGAATATATCACACGTGAAGAAGTAGCTGCTGACTTTGAAAGAATTGTGGGTATGATTCAAAGAATTGACGAGAAGTTAGACCGTTTCTCTAGAAAGACTTATTTCCAAGAGTAAAATTCGTATAAATAGTAGTAGACCACATTTAAAGATGGAATACTATTATGGCAGAACCCAATTCAAAATCATCACTAAAAGAGTATATTAAAAGAAAACTTGGGGCTCCTGTTCTTGAAATCAACGTGGATGATGACCAGTTTGATGATAGAATTGATGAAGCTTTACAATATTTCCGTGAATACCACTACGATGGTTCAATTAAAGTATACTTAAAACACCAACTATCTTCTTCACAAATTACTGCAATGAGGACAGATGAAACTGTTACCGAAAATGTTGCAGGAACCCATGCATATGATGATATGCAATATAAAATGCAGAATAATTATATTGTTCTTCCTGAATTCATTCTATCTGTTATCAATATATTCCCATTTAACGATAAACACAATTTAAACATGTTTGACCTAAGATATCAACTTAGATTAAACGACCTTTACGACTTAACTGCAACTAACATCCTCTACTATGAAATGGTTCAACAACACATTTCATTAATGGATTCTATTTTAGTTGGTAGAACTCCTATTCGTTATAACACACATCAAAATAGATTATATCTAGACATGGATTTAAGTAGTGTCAATTCAAACGAATACCTTATCATCGAGTGTTATAGAAAGATAGACCCAACGGACATGACCGATATCTATAATGACATGTGGTTAAAAAGATATGCAACTGCATTAGTCAAGTATCAATGGGGTGAAAATCTTTCTAAATTCTCAGGTATTCAACTACCTGGCGGAGTTACATTAGATGCAGAGAGAATAAAAACAGAATCATCAGAGGAAATCCGTAGACTAGAAGAAGAGTCAAGACTCAACTATGAAATGCCTGTGATGGATATGATGGGCTAACAAAATGCCAACAAACGTATTTTTCAACCATGCAGTATCAACTGAACAACATCTTTACGAAGATTTGGTTGTTGAATCGCTTCGTTTTTATGGACATGAAGTTTTTTATTTACCTAGAGAGGTTGTTGAAGAAGACAGTATCTTAGGAGAAGATGTTCAGTCTACATTTGGTGATTCATACAGTGTTGAGATGTATATTGAAAACACAGAAGGTTTTGAAGGAGAGGGTGACCTCTTCAGTAAGTTTGGTGTTCAGGTAAGAGACCAAGCAACATTCGTTTTATCACTGAGAAGTTGGGAAAGATTTATTTCGTTAGACAGTAACCTTGCAACAAGTCTAAGACCAAATGAGGGTGATCTAATATACTTCCCACTTTCAGGTTCGATATTTGAAATCAAATTTGTAGAACACGAGAATCCATTCTATCAAGTTGGTAAACTGTTTGTATTTAAACTTAGATGTGAATTGTTTGAATACAGTGGTGAAGACTTTGATACAGGTGTTACAAACATTGACTTGGTTGAAGACGAACAAGCTTACACTATCGAAATGACAATGAACTCAGGTGGAAGTGGTCAATACTATGTTAATGAAAATGTGTCTCTAAATGGAACTGTAGTTGGTGAAGTAGTATCATGGGATGAAGGGGTAAGAAAACTTACCATTAAAGATAACACTAGAACACTTGCAATCGGTGATACACTGGTTGGTGCAAACAGTGCCTCTTATACCATTGCATCAATCACAGATATACTTACATTTGCAAACGATGGTAATGCACAGAACAAAGAGTTTGAAGATAAAGCAGACAACTACTTAGACTTCTCAGAGACTAATCCATTTGGGAGTCCTACCTAATGTTCGGAACATACTTTTACCATGAAACAATTAAACGTGCAATCTCCATCTTTGGAACCATGTTTAACAATATCAGTATTAAGAAAATTAAAGCTGATGGAACAGTTCTTGCAGAAAACAAAGTTCCGATTTCATACGGCCCTAAACAAAAGTTTCTACAGAGACTTGCAGAAGAAGCTAATCTAAGTGATGGTAACAGAACTGCAATCTCACTTCCTCGTATGGCATTCCAGTTAAATGGTTTTGAATATGATGGGTCACGACAACAAAACAAACTTTTAAGACACACTAAGACAACACTAGAGAGTTCAGATTCAACAAAGAGAGGTTATCAGTATCAACCTGCACCCTATAATCTAAACTTCTCTTTATCTATTCTTGCAAAGAACGCTAACGATGCACTTCAGATTGTAGAACAGATTATACCATATTTTCAACCTGAATATACAGTAACTATGAAAATGATTGACGACATGTCTGATAATAGAGATGTTCCAATTATTCTTAACAGTATTTCAATGGAAGACACTTTTGAGGGAAGTTTCGAAGAGAGAAGAGTAATTGAATATACACTTGAGTTTACAATGAAACTCTACTTCTTCGGGCCTGTATACACTGGTAATGTAATTAAAAATGTTATCGAAAGAGATTATATTAATTCTGATACGAATGCAGGATTTACATCTACAGAGATTGATAATTCAGGTCTAGTCAAAGAAGTCAAACACTACGAACCTGCATTCTCAGCTGTTGCAAACGCAGTATCTAACTCAACATCAGTGACATTTGACACTGCAATAAATAGTAAGATAAGTGTAGGAGATGAGGTGTTTGGAACAAACCTCTCAACAAATCCAACGGTGTCATCGGTTGCAAGTGATAAACTTTCTATAGTGGTAAGTAGTGCAGTAACAATTGATGCAGACACTACACTTAAATTTGTTGGGTCAGTAGACCCAAATGATACATTTGTTGTTGCAGAAACAGTAACCTTCTATGATGATGGAACTCTTTCTACCTACTCAGAGGATACTACAAGTGATGCGAGTTAATTATGACAAAAGAAAAAGTAGACGACAAACTTAACGATATTTTAGATATATCCACCGACATCAAAAAGAAAACTGAGTTGGTTAAGATACCAGCAAGAAGTGAGAATATCGAGACCGATTATAGATATGCTCGTGAGAACCTCTACAACCTCGTAGAGAGAGGTCAAGATGCAATCGATGGAATCCTTGAACTTTCAAAAGAAACTGAACACCCACGTGCTTACGAGGTTGCAGGACAACTTATTAAGACAGTTGCAGATACAGCTGAAAAACTGATTGATTTACAGAAAAAACTAAAAGACTTAGAAGAGGACAAGACGGGGCCAACTACTCAACACAATCATTTATATGTTGGGTCAACTTCTGATCTTCAAAAGTTCTTAAAGAAAAATGCTAAAGATTCCTAGATTTAACACTGATAATTTACACTTATGGTGTCTTTATGACTATTATAGAACAAATGCATTTGAAAGTTGGATTCGTGAAAATGTTCAAGATAAAGTAGTTTGTGATTTAGGTGCAGGAACAGGAATACTATTATGGCTTGCATATAGGAATGGTGCAAAAAGGGTTATTGGTATAGAAAAGGAATCACAGACTTTAGAAATATTAAGAGACCGTTTTAAAGATATACCTGAGATAGAAATTATTGAGGGAGACATTCATGAGATGGATTATCCTGAGAGTGACATCTACCTACAGGAAAATATAGGAGCACAGTTTATACAAGAGGGTATTGATTTACTCTTTGAAAATTGTAAGAGACAAGGAGTCATTGATAAATTATACCCAAATCGGTTTAAAATTTTAGAAGGTATACATGAACGTGCAACCTATATCAAAGTAAATTCTGATGAACATTTTATGGAAGGAAGTAGAGAATTTTTTAAGAAATACAATTTAATACCAAATTCAGAGTTATTAGATAATCAGACTGAAGTGTTATACACTAGACACGAAGGACACATCTCAGAATTTGAAGTAGAGATGTTAAAAAGAGATGTCGAAAAAGAAGAACGTCATGGTGTTGAATTATTCAATTTGTTATGGGAGATGAGTTTTGATGGGAATTATGTCTTATCTAACTACTTAACTCCTTCACATTGGAAAACTAGTTGGGGGTTTTTGTCAGATGGTTCAACCTAAAAACGAAGGATATCTTGGTAACAACCTAATCAAAAGAGCAGGGATTGAACAACAGTATACTGAAGAACAACTTCAAGAGTATATGTTATGTTCTAAAGACCCTGTTCATTTTATTGAAAATCATACTCAGATTATATCTCTAGATGAAGGTTTAGTTCCTTTTAAGTTAAGAGGATATCAGTCAGGACTAATAGAACACTACAATAATAATAGATTTAATATTGTTCTTGCATCACGTCAGAGTGGTAAATCAATCACATCTTGTGCATATCTTATATGGTATCTTTTGTTTCATCCTGAAGTAAATGTAGCTATTCTTGCAAACAAAGGTGCAATTGCAAGAGAGATGATTTCACGTCTCGTAACTATGTTAGAGTCAGTTCCATTCTATCTTCAGCCTGGAGTTAAGATTCTCAACAAAGGGTCGATAGAATTTGCAAATGATAGTAGAGTGGTTGCAGCTGCAACATCTTCATCATCTATTCGTGGTATGTCAATCAACTTATTGTATCTTGACGAGTTTGCATTCGTAGAAAATGCAGAAGAGTTCTATACTTCCACATATCCCGTAGTTACCTCAGGTAAGGAATCTAAGGTTATCATTACTTCTACTGCAAATGGTGTTGGTAATATGTTCTACAAGATATATGAGAGTGCTGTTCAGAAACAATCTGAATACAAACACTTCACTATTAACTGGTATGATGTGCCAGGCAGAGATGAAAAGTGGAAAAAGGAAACTATTGCAAACACTTCAGAGACACAATTTGAACAAGAATATGGTAATTCATTCTTAGGAACGGGTAACACACTTATTAATAGTAATATTCTACTGGGATTACGCAGTTTAGACCCTGATTGGAATCGTCATAACATAAATATATTCAAACGACCAATAGAAAATCATACGTATATTTGCACAGTTGATGTATCTAAAGGAAGAGGATTAGACTATTCTACGTTCTCAATCTTTGATATTACAACGACACCATTCGAACAGGTTGCAACATACAGAGATAATATGATATCTCCAATGCTACTTCCTGATATGATTAATAAGTATGTAACACCATATAATACACCTCTTGTTATTATAGAAAACAATGCAGAGGGTGGAACTGTGGCAACACAACTACATTATGATATAGAATATCCAAATGTTTTTGTTCAAGGAATGACAAAACAAGAAGATATAGGTGTAACAATGAACCGTAGAATTAAAAGAATTGGTTGTTCTACGTTGAAAGAGTTATTAGAAGAACATAGGTTAACACTTGTAGACCGTGCAACTATAACTGAATTATTGACTTTTGTAAATAAAGGTAATTCATATGAAGCTGCAAAAGGATATCATGACGATATGGTTATGAATTGTGTATTATTTTCATGGTTTGTAACCACTGAATTTTTTTATCACTTAACAAATTCGCAAGTTAAAGACTTATTATATTCGGAACAACAAAAATTGATTGAAGATGACATGCTACCAGCTGGAATATTCGGTTCAACTACTTCAGAGGTAGAAGAAGTAACATTCGTAGATACAGAAGGGGATAGATGGTTTTCGGTAAATTAATCATTGTTGAGAATAATAAACTTATAAATAAAACAGAGTAACAAAACTTTTTACATTAACAGGAGAAAAGTATGGCATTTCAAGTATCACCAGGCGTTCAGGTCTCAGAAATAGACCTAACAAATGTTGTTCCCGCCGTATCGTCAACTACAGGTGCATTCGCTGGGACATTTCAATGGGGCCCTGTTGATGAAGTAGTAACAGTTTCAGACAGTAAGGGTTTAGTGAATACATTCTTTACACCTGCCAATACAAATGCTGGAGCTGAAGACTTTTATTCAGCAGAAGCATTTCTTAAGTATGGGTCATCACTAAGAGTGGTGAGAATCAATTCAACTGGACTTTTTAGTGCAAACCAAGCTGCAAACGGTTCAACCCTTCTAAAACATCATTCCGACTACGAATCTACTTATAGAGATGGTGGTCAAAATGGAACAGTTGGTAGATGGGTAGCAAGATGTGCAGGTGCATTAGGAAACTCAATTAAGGTTTCTGTTTGTGCATCATCAGGAGCATATTTCAGTGCAGCGGTAACAACCACATCAGCAACATCAGCTAGTGGTTCAACTACAATTTCTGTCACAGATGCAGACGTATTTACAGTAAGAGATATCGTTAAGTTTGCAGGACACAATACAATGTATCGTGTAACTGCATTAGATAATTCTGTAGGTGCAGAAACAATCACAGTTGAAGCATTAAACAATCCAACAGGAACAGGATTAACAACATCAGTATCAAGTGGTGCAAACATAGACCGTTATTGGGAATTCTATGCATCATTTGATAAAGCACCAGGCTCTTCAGCAGGTGCAACTAACGCAGGTGCTGGACAGGACGAAATTCACATTGTAGTTGTAGACGAAGATGGTGCAATTTCAGGTGTTCGACACACAATTTTAGAAACATTCGGTTTCGTATCATTAGCATCAGACGCTAAAGATGCACAAGGACAATCAAACTACTATAGAAATGTAGTAGAAAGAGACTCACAGTGGGTATACTGGTCAGGTCACTCAACTGATATCTATGTTGCAGCTAATGATGACATCACACATGCAGAAGCAGTAACTTATAACGCAAACGCAGGATTCTCAAGACCTGGCGCACCTATCAATGATTCATTGTCAGGTGGTGCAGATGGTAGGTCACCTACAGCAGGTGAGAAGACTGGTGCATGGGATAACCATTATGCAGATGGAGAGTCAGTAGACATTTCTTTCATAATCGTAGGTTCAACTAGAACAGACGATGGAACAGGAACAGGTCAAGATACTGTATCAGACCACAACACAATAGTTAATCATGCAATTCAGATTTGTGAATCTAGAAAAGATTGTATGGTAATTAGTTCACCTAGAAGAACCTCAGTAGTAGGTGTTTCAAGTGAGTCTACACAATCAACTAATGTATTAACAGATGTATCTTCAGTAACTTCATCTTCATACGGAGTAATGGACTCAGGATGGGTATACACATATGACAGATACAACGATAGATATGTTTGGATTCCTGCAAACGGTCACACAGCAGGTATCATGGCAAGGTCAGACCTTCTAAGAGACCCATGGTTCTCACCAGCAGGTTTCTCAAGAGGACAATACTTAGGTATCACTAAACTTGCTTTCAACCCTAAGAAAGCATCTAGAGATGACCTATACAGAGGAAGAGTTAACCCCGTGGTTACATTCCCTGGCCAAGGAACAGTTTTATTTGGTGACAAAACCATGTTATCAACACCTTCTGCATTCGATAGAATTAACGTAAGAAGACTGTTCATCGTATTAGAGAAAGCAATTGCAACAGCAGCTAAAGCACAACTCTTTGAATTCAATGATGCATTCACAAGAGCACAATTTAGAAGTGCAGTTGAACCTTTCTTAAGAGATGTGAAGAACAGAAGAGGACTTGTAGACTTCTCAGTGATTTGTGACGAAACAAATAATACTGACACAGTGATTGACAGAAACGAATTTGTTTGTTCAATCTTTGTGAAACCTGCAAGATCAATCAACTTCATTACTTTAAATTTCGTAGCAGCTAGAAGTGGTGTTAACTTCGAAGAAATCTACGGAGCAGTTTAAGGAGTAAAGACGAATGGCAACAATAGATCAATTTAAAGCACAGTTAATCGGTGGTGGCCCAAGAGCAAACCGATTCAAAATCTTTATTCCTCGTGCAGGAGATAAAATCGAATTCCTTGCAAAGGCTGGTAACATTCCTTCTGCAACACTTGGTGTTGTAGAGGTGCAATGGAGAGGTTCAGTCCTCAAACTTGCTGGAGATAGAACTTTCGAAAACTGGACAGTATCAATCATCAACGATGTAGAATTCTCTGCAAGAACAGCTTTAGAAGCATGGCAGACAGAAATTCAAGAACTTGGTGGTGGTAACGGTTCAACTACAACAGACTATTTGATTTCAAGAGCATTTGTAGAACAGTTAGGTAAAGATGATTCAGTCCTTGCAAGATATGAATTCTTCAACATGTTCCCTGTAAATATAGGTGCAATCGAACTATCTCATGAGACAGTCGATTCATTGGAGCAGTTTGATGTGGAATTCGCATTCTCTCACTGGGAAAGAGTTATTTAATTTAGTGAATTTAACACCTAAAAGGGTGTTATAAATAATAGTATGGAAATATTTGGGTTTGAAATTACTCGTAAGAAAGACGAGTTAAGAAACATCGAAGTTACAAAAGCACCGTCTTTTGTGCCTCCTTTGGACGATGATGGGACTCCTGTCATTGCCCAACAGCCTGGTGGTTTTATCACTGGTGGAGCATATGGTGCTTTCGTAGATTTTGAAGGTAATATAAAGAATGAGGTAGAACTCATTCGTAGATACCGTGAAACATCTTTAATACCTGAAGTTGATTCAGCAATTGAAGATATAGTCAATGAGTGTATCACTTCTGATTCAGCAGACAGAATTGTGTCACTCGATCTCAGAGATGTTAAACTCTCTGATAGTATCAAGAAAAAGATACAAGACGAGTTTGCACACATCCTATCTTTAATGAAGTTCAATCAGAACTCTCATGAAATCGTCAGAAAGTGGTATATTGATGGAAGAATTTACTTCCATAAAGTTGTTGACCCTGCAAGACCCAATGCAGGTATTGTTGATATTAGGGCAATTGACCCTCTTAAAATTAAGAAGGTTAGAAACGTAGAGAAAGACAAAGACCCTAAAACAAAAATAGAAAAAATTAAAAAAGTTGAAGAGTTCTACGTATTCAACGACAAAGGTTTCGATAAGAGTGGCACTATTGATGGTGCAGCTCTTAAAATTGCACCTGAGGCAGTGTCTTACACTACTTCAGGATTACTTGACTACACTAAAAATGTAGTAGTTGGGTATCTGCATAAGGCATTGAAAACTGCAAATCAGTTGTCAATGATGGAAGATGCACTTGTTATCTATAGGATATCAAGAGCTCCTGAAAGAAGAATCTTCTACATTGACGTAGGTAACTTACCTAAAGCAAAAGCAGAACAATACCTTGCAGATGTAATGAACAAGTATAGAAATAAACTTGTTTACAATGCACAGACAGGTGAGATTAAAGATGATCGTAAACACATGTCTATGTTAGAAGATTTTTGGTTACCACGAAGAGAAGGTGGTAGAGGAACAGAGATATCAACTCTGCCTGGCGGTCAAAACCTGTCAGAGATTGACGATATTGACTACTTTAAGAAGAAGTTATATCGTGCATTAAATGTTCCTGTATCTAGAATGGAAGCAGACAATGGATTTAACATGGGTCGTGCTTCAGAGATTTCTAGAGATGAACTTAAGTTTAATAAGTTCACAAACAGACTTCAGAAGAAGTTTGCAAGAGTTTTTACAGATATTCTTAAAACTCAATTGATTTTAAAGAATATCGTTAGTGGTGAAGAGTATGAGTCTTTTAAAGATTTCATTCTCTACGATTTTGCAACTGACAACCATTTTACAGAGTTGAAAGAAAGTGAAATCATGAGAGAAAGATTCGACACTTTATCACAAGCATCAGAGTATGTTGGTAAATACTTCTCAAATGAATATGTTAGGAAGTATATACTAAGACAAACAGAAGATGAAATTAAACTCATCGACCAACAGATTGCATCTGAAAAAGAAGCAGGTGAAGGTGATGAGGACGAACAAGGTCTTGATTTTTAGGAGTAAAGTATGAGTGAAGTCGCAAATAAAATTGTAGATGCAATTCAGAACGGTGAATTAAATGATGCAAAAGAACTTGTATTTCAAGGAATGAAAGAGAAAGCTGCAAGTGCAGTAGACATGAAAAGAGTTGAAATGCAGGTTGACTGGATATCTGACAAAGAGGTAGATACAGAGTAATGAAAACATTCTCTCAGATTAGAACAGAATTGAACGAAGCAAAGTTCAAAATCCCTTCAGGTGAAAAAGAACTGAAAAGGGATGTTGTTCGTTCAGGGAGTAAAAAGTTTGAGTTAGTTTTTGTTCAGAATAAAAAGAAAAAAATAGAAGTGTATCTAGATGGGAATAATTTTGGACAGGAGTTCAAAGACCTAAAAGATGCAGAAAAAGAAATGAAAGACATCAGAGGAGTTTTATCACAAATGGAAGATTTCTCTATGGATGAATTTAAGGAGTTTTTCAATGAAGTTAATATCTGAATTTAACGACTATGCCATTTCACCTGTTATCGTTGAACAAAACGAGAAAGGACAAAAAGAATACTTTATCGAAGGAGTGTTCATGCAATCTGAAATTAAAAACAGAAATGGACGTGTTTATCCAAAAGATATCATGTTAAAAGAAGTTAACAGATATAAAAAGACATTCATTGACCAAAAACGTGCATTCGGTGAGTTAGGACATCCTGACGGGCCAACAATCAATTTAGACAGAGTTTCACATCTTATTACATCATTAGAAGAAGATGGTAATAATTTTGTGGGACGTGCAAAAATTTTATCTACACCAAACGGTATGATTGTGAGAAATCTTATCGATGATGGTGCAAAACTAGGTGTATCATCAAGAGGTCTAGGTTCACTAGAGCAAAAAGGTGGTTCACAATACGTTAAAAATGATTTCCAATTAGCAACTGCAGCTGACATAGTTGCAGACCCATCTGCACCTGAAGCATTTGTCGAAGGTATAATGGAAGGTGTTGAATGGATTTATGAAAATGGAAGACTTAAATCTCTCAATGTTGAACAGATGAGAGACCAATTAATGACCACAAAACGTCATAAATTGGAAGAAACTAAGTTAAATCTATGGAAAAGGTTCGTTGAGAATCTATAACATATAAATAAAAAAGAAAACTCAAACAGGAGAATAAAATGGCAGAGTTAGAAAAAAACCTAGAAGCTACAGAGGAAGTAGTTGCTGAAGAACAGCAACCTGATTCTAAAGCTGATAAAGGGGACAAAAAACCTGTAAAACAAGGTTCATCTGATGCCGCTAAAATTGAAAGTGGTAAAGGTGTAGTCGTCAAACCTGAAGTAAATCCTGTTGACAAGGCTGTAGATTCAGTTCATAAAGCTGAAGACGGAGTTAAACCTGTTAAGGGTGATGACCAACAAAAAGGTGCATCAGCTCCTGAAAAAGGTTCAAAACTAAAAGAAGGTGAAGAAGATTCTAAAAAAGATGAAGTTAAACTTTCTAAAATGGAATCCATCAAGGCTATCGTCAACACAATGAAGGAAATGAATAAGGAAGAACTTCAGAAAGCTTTTGGTTCAGTATCAGAAGAAGAAGTTGACGAGTCCTTGACAAAGGCAGAAGTCGCTAGAAAAATCGTAGAAACTTTAAAAGGCATGGACGAAGCAGATGTTGCTAAGTTCTCAGAGTCTTGGATGAAGAAAGGCGAAGAAGAAGAAGAGGAAGAAGAAGTGAAAAAAGAAGAAGTAGAAGTTGAAGAGTCAACTGAACTTGAATCTTCTTTAATAGAGATTGAGGTAGAAGACGACCTAAACGCAATCTCAGAAGCACTTGAACTTTCAGAAGAAAATGCTGAAAAAGCAAGAACAATCTTCAAAGCTGCAGTTCAATCTAAAGTTTCAGAAATTAAAGAACAACTAGAGTCACAATACTCTACAGAATTACAAACCTCAGTAGAAAAAGTCAAATCTGATTTATCAGAAGCAGTTGACAAGTATCTATCTTATTGCGCAGAAGAGTGGACGAAAGAAAACGAACTTGCAATCGAAAGAGGTTTGAGATCAGAAATGACCGAAAACTTTATCGAAGGATTAAAGACATTGTTCGTAGAACATTATGTTGACGTTCCTGAAGACAAGTATGATGTTATTGATGAACTCGCAAATCGTCTCGAAGAGATGGAATCAAAACTTGATGGTGAAGTATCCAAGAATATGGAAATCACTGAAGAGTTAGATTCTTTAAAGAGAGGCAACATAGTGAGACAGGCAGGTGAAGACTTAACTGAATCACAAAAGGAAAAACTTGAGTCACTAGCAAACGGTGTAGACTTCAAAGATGCAGAAGATTTCTCTGAGAAAATTTCTGAAATCAAAGAAGCATACTTCGGTGTTAGAGGTGAAGAGTTAGCTGAAGAAACTAAGATAGAAGAAGGAACTGGTTCTTTCGAAGATGAAAATTCTGAGAAAATACTAGACCCTACAATAGCTAAGTATTCTGCAGCACTTTCAAAACTTAAACCATTGGGATAATTTAAAGGAGAAATCTTAAATGTTTTTATCAGAAAACTTACAAGAAAAGTGGCAGCCCATTCTAGAACACTCTGATCTTCCAAAGATCGAAGACAACTACAAGAAAGCCGTTACTGCTGTAATCCTCGAAAACCAAGAGAAAGCTCTTAATGAAGATAGAGCTACTCTTTCAGAGGCAGCACCTTTGAATGCTACTGGAAGCTCTGCAATCAATAACTGGGATCCGATTTTGATCTCATTAGTGAGAAGAGCTATGCCAAATCTCGTTGCATACGACATTTGCGGTGTTCAACCAATGACAGGCCCTACAGGTCTTATCTTTGCTATGAAAGCAAGATACAACGATGACGAAGATGCCAATAGAGAAGACAAGTCAGAAGCTTTATTTAATGAAGCTAGAACTGGTTACTCTGCAGCAGCAGCTGCTGGTTCAACTTCGTTAGGTTCTGACCCTGTAGGTGACCCTTTTGATGCTACTGGCCCTGCTACTTATGCAGGTGACACAAGTGGTGGAATGACAACAGCGACTGCTGAAGCACTTGGTGATACATCAGGTAATGCTTTTGCTGAAATGGCATTCACAATCGAAAAGGCTACTGTTACTGCAAAATCCAGAGCGCTTAAAGCTGAATACACATTAGAACTTGCTCAAGACCTCAAAGCAATCCACGGTCTTGATGCAGAATCAGAACTTGCAAACATTCTTTCATCAGAAATTCTTGCAGAAATCAACCGTGAAGTTATCAGAAATGTTAACCTTCAAGGAAAAACAGGAGCTGCTGGAACAGCAGTGCCTGGCACATTCAACTTAGATGTTGATGCAAACGGTAGATGGTCTGTTGAGAAATTCAAAGGATTATTGTTCCAAATCGAAAGAGAATCAAATGTTATTGCTAAAGAAACAAGAAGAGGTAAAGGTAACTTTATCCTTTGTTCTTCAGACGTAGCATCTGCTCTTTCAATGGCTGGTGTATTAGATTACACACCTGCTCTTAACACTTCATTAAACGTTGATGATACTGGTAATACATTTGCTGGTCTTCTAAACGGAAGAGTTAAAGTATACATTGACCCTTATGCATCTGTTGACTACATGACAGTCGGATACAGAGGTTCAAACCCATACGACGCAGGTATGTTCTATTGCCCATACGTTCCATTACAAATGGTTCGTGCCGTTGGTGAGAACACTTTCCAACCTAAGATTGGTTTCAAAACTAGATACGGAATGGTATCTAACCCATTTGTTGGTTCAACACCAGCAGACGGTCTTGCAACAGCAGGAACAAACCAATACTACAGAAAGATGGCAGTATCTAACATTCTGTAAACAAAACAATAATTTAATTAATGTTTTAAGGGACTCTTCGGAGTCCCTTTTTTTTGCACTAAATAAAAGGTAGTCATGGTGACTACAATTACACATACACACACAGGAGAAAATTATGAGTAATACTAAATCAGGGTATGAAATTCGTGCCGACCTATTATCTCTCGCAGAGGGAATCATCATCAACAACATCGAAAATGAAAGACAGACCATTCATTCGTGGAATGACAATCATGCTGAGTCTAAAAAGGAAATACCTTTAAGGACTTACACAGCACAAGATGTTATTGATACTGCAAAACAGTTTAATGATTTTGTAAACGAGAAATAACATAAATAGTATTATGGGGTAGATTTACTACCCCATTTTCAGAGGAATAATTATGTCAGAATATGCAAAAAATGTGAAAGTGTTAGAAGGCCCATGGGAGAGAAGTGTATTCCCTGATGGTCAAGAATTAAGAGAAGGGTTAATCAATAGAAAGATTGTCACTTTATATCAAAAAGACGGTTATCTTTGTGAAGAAACGGTCACAAGAGAGTATAGAGGTAATGATTACTTTGATACAACATCAACAAAAAGGATTATAAAACTTGACAACAATCAATAAGTCAATTCTAAACAAGAATAATTTCAGACTTCTTATAGATAAAATTCCAACAGTGGAATACTATGTAAAGTCTGTAAATATTCCTAGTTTATCATTTACTGAAACCGTTGCTGGTGCAGGGGTAGGACTGGATGCATATTTTCCAGGCGATAAGGTTGAATTTGGAACTTTGAATATAACCTTCTTGATAGACGAAGATTTAGAAAACTTTAAAGAAGTGTATGAATGGATGAATGCAATTGTTCCAGTTGCAGACCCAGCTGATTATAAAAACTATGTGGGTAGTTCAACAACATCTACAGGACAGTTATCAAACGTAGATAACGATTTAAATCAATACTCAGATATTACACTTGTAATAAACACCAACAAAAATATTCCTAACAAGTTCTTCCGTTTCCGTGATGCATTTCCTATATCTTTAGGTGAGATATCACTAGAATCAGGTGCAGATAACGAAACTGTAACTTGTGAAGTTCAGTTCAGATTTTCATACTACACTATAAATACCACTTCCTAAAACACCATAAATATGGTATAATAGTAGAAAATACTACTATTGGATTTTTATATTATGAATTTAGATGAAATTAAAGAGATGTGGAAAGTCGATTGTGAAATCGATGATATTGAATTAGATAAGTCCTCACTAGAAGTCCCAAGACTTCATGCAAAATACTCAGACTTGCTATCCAGTAAGCTCATACTCTTAAAACAATATCAGTTAAAATACGACACACTACTTAAAGATAAGTGGTTGTGGTATAACGGAAAGATGGATGAGAATCGTATTAAAGAACTGGGATGGAATCCTGACCCATTTGACGGACTCAAAGTCATGAAGAATGACATGAACATCTTTTATAATTCTGATGAAGATTTACAGAAACTAAATGTCAAGATTGAGTATCTTAAGATTACCATTGATTTTCTTAAAGAGTGTATGCAAAATATCACTTGGAGACATCAAACTATTAAGAACACAATTGATTGGCGTAAATTTATGAGTGGGGCTTAAGAATGATATTAAGAAGCTATATGCACATTATACCTGAACTTTTCAGTCGTGAAGAGGTTGCAGAGATACACCAAATTGCAGATGGACTTGATGAACATGTAGGAATGGTGGGTATTGGTAAAGGTGGAGATTTGGATGACCCTGTAGAACATGCACCTAATGTTCACCACAACATTCGTAGGTCTAAGATAAAATGGATACAACACCTACCCCCTCATCTTCAAGCTAAAGTGGATGAAGGTATGTCTTTGGCTTGCACAGGTTCAGACTGGCCTTTTGAACTAATAGAACACCAGTCACTTCAATACACTATCTACGAAGGAAGAAAGATTGAAAAGGGTGATTTTTACACTTGGCACGCAGATGACGGCCCTGAATACTTTGATTTAGATCAGAAAAGAAAACTGAGTTATGTTGTTCAATTGTCTGACCCTGACGATTATGAGGGTGGTCTATTTCAATGGATAGAAATGGGTCAAACATTAGATCAATTGCAATTAGGACAAACTGAAATAGATATCACAAATGCAATTCAGACACTTCCTTTTAGTGGAAAGGCAATTGGTAGTATGTTTGTGTTTCCATCGTTTGTTCAACACCAAGTAACACCAGTCACTAGTGGTGTTAGAAAATCTTTGGTAGGATGGTTTACAGGTCGTCATTTTAGGTAATGAAAGTCACAGTCCGAAAAGTCGATGATGTCTTCATGAGGGTAGACTGTGATGACGGTTTAGCTAGAGACCTATTTGACTTCTTTTCCTTTACAGTTCCGAATGCAAAGTTCATGCCTAGTTTCAAGAACCGTTTTTGGGATGGTAAGGTCAGACTCTTTTCAATCAAAACAAATAAAATTTATATTGGTCTTCTACCTTATGTAGATGAGTTCTGCAAGGAGAGAGGATATGAGTTTGAGGGTGTTGAAGATGTTATCGGAAAGAAAACAAGACTGGACGATGATAGTATAGAACGATTTGTCAAGACCCTTGACACTACCTTTACACCACGAGATTATCAGATAAGTGCATTCCGAAGTGTAGTAGAGTATGGTAGACAACTACTTCTATCTCCAACTGCAAGTGGTAAGTCCTTTATAATCTATCTTCTTGCAAGATACTATAATAAAAAAACTCTTATTTTAGTCCCAACTACATCACTTGTAGAACAAATGACAAAAGACTTTGAGGACTACGGATACAAAGACCGTGTCTGTAAGATATATTCTAAACAAGAGGTCTTTGATGCAGACATAACTGTATCCACTTGGCAATCATTTAGTAAAGCTCCTAAAGAAACTATGCAATCTTTTGAGATGGTAGTAGGAGATGAGGCACATTTATTTAAAGCAAATGTTCTCAAAGGTATCTTAGAGAAGATGAATAAGACTGCAATTCGTATTGGAACTACAGGAACACTAGATGGAACGGAAGTTCATAGACTTCAATTAGAAGGATTATTCGGGCCTGTGAAAAAGGTCATACGAACTTCTGAACTAATTGAAGAAGGAACTATTGCAGAAATTCAAATTGACTGTATCATACTTCGTCATACTAAACAGAAGAAGATGAGCTATCAAGAAGAAATGGACTACCTAGTATCCAACGAAAAAAGAAATCAATTTATTACCAATCTAGTATCTTCCCTAAAGGGTAATACACTGGTGTTATTCCAGTATGTAGAGAAACACGGTGAAGTTCTATATAAGTTTTTAGATGGAAGAGTGGATGACCTTCATTATGTATTTGGTGGAACAGACACAGTCGACAGAGAAGCTGTCAGAAGTATTGTAGAGAAGTCAGATGGAAGTGTCATATTAGCATCATACGGAACTTTCTCTACAGGAGTAAATATTAAAAAAATTGATAATATTGTATTTGCATCCCCTTCGAAATCTCGTATTCGTAACCTACAGTCTATTGGTAGAGGACTAAGAAAGACAGAAGGTAAGGATAAAATGAGACTCTTTGATATTGCAGATGACCTACAGTATGAAAACTTTACACTTAGTCACCTTAAAGAAAGAATAAATATATACAACGAAGAGAGTTTTCCATATGAAATACAACAATTCGACCTTAAATGACATCAGCAGCTAGTTTAATTAAACAAGAATATCAAGTTGTTCGTTTGACGAATGGACAAGAACTTGTTGGTATGGTAAGAGATAGAGGAAATTATATTCAAATAACTCTACCTATGATTTGTCATCTTTCAGTCTCTATGCCTGAGAATGGAAGAGTTGGAACAATTGCAACATTTTTTCCTTATTCAGCAATGTCTAGTGACCCAATTATTGAACTACCTAAATCTATTGTTTCTCATTGGAATGCATTGAACACTCAATTTATACCTCTTTACGATAAAGCTTCTTCAGAATGGTTGCACATGATAGAAAACAAAACTATCCCTTTATTAGAAAAATCTTCAAAACAAAGAACACAAAAATATATAGAGAACGAGATTGAAAGATTGATGGAAACTTTAGATTATGACCTTGAGTTTAATGGACATGAAGAATCAGAAAGTGAAAGTTTTTTAAGGATGACTAAACCAAAAGACGGAAAGATTCATTAAGATTATTTTTTTATAAATAGTTCCGTCATAACATTCAGTTATGATATAATATAAATGAGGTTTATAAATTAATCATGACTGAATTGGTCGAAAAATTATCTGAGTTAAACAGAAAGAGAAAAAATATAACACATAGTTCTATAATTGAATCATTTGAAGTGATACTTTTAATAGCTATCTTCATTACCTGCACATACGCACTTGCTCCCATAGTATAAAGTGAGTGACTTAGATAAAAAGGTAAGAAAGGCGTTGCAGACAGTGAACTTGTCTCCACCCATAGATGATGACTTTTTTGATAAATTAGAAAAGATGCATCCGATGAGACAGATTGTTTATGCTAGTATACTACAATTCACGGTATTTGGGTCAATGTTAGTAGCATTCTATCTACTGCATAACTATATTATATAGTATATCCCCCTGACTACATAGTTATCTTATCATGGATTTTTTAATCTGACAAGATACTTTTGTAAAAAAACTTAAAAATTCTATTCAAATAAATATAAAAAAAACATTAAAAACCCTCTAGTCAATAGTGGTTTTTTGGTGTATATTGTATACATGGCTGAGAAAAAACAAAACGAACACTACGTAAATAACAAAGAGTTCACACAAGCAGTCTCCGAGTATAACCAAGCAGTTAAACTCGCAGAATCAAAAGGGAAAACCCCACCTAGGATGACTGAGTATATTGGTGAGTGTATCTATAAGATAGCAACTCGTCTTTCCACTCGTCCTAATTTTATCAACTATACTTATAGAGACGAAATGATTTGTGATGCAATTGAAAACTGCATTCAGTATATCAATAATTTCGATGCAGAGAAGTCTAACAATGCATTTGCATACATTACTCAAATTTGCTACTATGCATTTCTTAGACGAATCCAAAAAGAGAAGAAACAAGTTTATATTAAACAGAAAAGTATAGAAGCTTCAAATGTAATAATGGATTCATTTGATACTCTAGATGGAGTTCATGACCCCAATCTAACCAATACTAATATTGAGTGGATGCAAGAAAACATGAATCCAGTTGTTTATGAACCTAGAACTTCTAGAAAGAAAACAACAACCAAAAGTAAAAAGAACCTAGAAAAGTTCACAGAAGAGGAGTAAGTCGTGAAGTTTGCGATTTTAAATGACACGCACTGTGGTGTCAGAGGTGACATGATTGAAATGTCTAACTACCAAGGACGTTTCTACAACGAAGTGTTCTTTCCATACTTAGATGAACATGATATTAAACACATCGTCCATTTAGGGGACTACTTTGACCGAAGAAAGTATATTAACTTTGCAACAATGAAAGCAAATATACAACACTTCATTGAACCTATGAATGAACGTGGTATTACCATGGATTTAATTCTTGGTAATCATGACACCTATTATAAGAACACCAACGATGTGAATGCACCTGAGTTACTACTCTACAATCAACCTAACGTAAATGTGATTTCCGAATGTGAAGTTAAAGAATACGATGGATTCAACGTTGCACTAGTTCCATGGATTAATAATGATAACTATGCAAATGCAGTAGAATTCTTGTTTAATGCACAGGCTTCTATTGCAATGGGTCACTTTGAGATTGAAGGTGCAATCATGCAGCCAGGGATGACTTGTCCTCATGGATTAGACCATACTTATCTAAAACGTTTTGATAAAGTATTAAGTGGTCACTTTCATCATAAATCTGAGGTAAAGAACATTAGGTATCTTGGTTCACAAATGCAATTTACATGGTCGGATTATGGAGACGAAAAGTATTTTCATATTTTTGATACACAAGACCAAAGTATCACACCTATTCATAACCCACTTACAATGTTTGAAAAAGCTTTTTATGATGATACTAAAGAAAGTTTTGAATCTATTGCAAATGCAGACTATAGTCAGTATGCAGGGAAATTTACAAAGGTTATAGTAGTCAACAAAGAAAATCCATATTGGTTTGATACCTTCTTGGATAAAGTTCATGGAGTGAATCCAATACATGTCTCAGTTGTTGATGACAATAAACATATGGACTTTATGGACGATGATGAGGTTGGTGACATTGAAGACACACTAACAATTTTAAACAAATACATTGAAGGTTTAGAAATTCAAGGAAAGAAAAAACCCTTGACAGAATTGATGACTTCATTGTATCATGAAGCTTTAGACGAACATACTTATCTATGATAGAATTCCAAAAAGTAAGATATAAAAATTTATTATCTTCAGGTAATAAGTTTACTGAAATTACACTAAACGACCACCAAACTACATTAATTTTGGGAGAGAACGGTGCAGGTAAATCTACACTGTTAGATGCATTATGTTTTGGTCTTTATGGTCGTGGGTTTAGAAATTTAAAGAAAGAACTATTAATTAACTCTATCAATCAAAAAGAATTGGTTGTAGAAATTGAGTTTAAAGTAGGTAAGAAATTATATAAAGTTATACGAGGAACAAAACCCAATAAGTTTGAACTTTATTTAAATGACACTTTGATTAATCAAGATGCATCAGTCAGAGATTATCAAGAACACTTAGAAAAGAACATTCTCAAAATGAGTTATCGTTCTTTCACTCAAGTTGCAATTCTAGGTTCTGCAAACTTTACACCTTTTATGCAGTTAAAGGCAGCAGAAAGACGTAAACTCGTAGAAGACCTATTGGATATCTCTATCTTCTCAACAATGGCTGACCTTCTTCGTAAGAAGATATCTTCTCATACAATTGAAATAAAGGATACCTCACATAGTATTGATTTACTAGAAGAGAGAATCAATGGTCTTAATGAACAACTTAATGCACTTCGTGAGAATCGTGATAATAAGATTAGTAAGTATGAAAATACTGTGAAAGAAACACAAACTAACATATCAAATCTCATGGAGAAAATAGATGAAAAGACGCAAGATGTGGTGGAGAAAAAGTCCACGATCTCAGACAGAGACCCTCAGGGAGATAGACTCAAACAAGCAAGAGAGGTGGAGAACAGACTCAATGAAGCTTACCGAAAAGCTGTTAAAGAAATCGAGTTCTATGAAAAAAATGACGACTGTCCCACATGTAAACAAGGATTAGACGAAGAACACAAACAAGAACACATTGCACAAAAGTCAGCTAAGAAAAAAGAGTTGTTGGATGCAATTTCAAAAATTGGTGAAACTATTGAAGATTCAAGTAGACGACTTGAAGAGATTCAAGAAGTGCAAGACCAAATAGAAAAAATCCAAAAATCTATTGGTATTCTACAATCAGAGGTTGTGTCTAATCAAAAATTCATTGCAAAAATTCAAAAGGAAATAGAAGAACTCAAAAACGAACAAAGTGGTAACTCTAATGTTCAAGAACGAATTGATGACAGTGAAGAAGAACTTGAAATCATGCACAAGAAAAAACAAACACTTGTAGAACAGAGTCACTATTTTGATATTGCACAGATGTTATTAAAAGACCAAGGTGTTAAACAAAAGATTATCAAACAATATGTTCCAATTATGAATAAACTAATTAACAAGTATCTTGCACAATTAGAATTCTATGTTGGATTTGAATTGAATGAATCATTTGAAGAAACAATCAAATCAAGATTCAGAGACGTATTCAAATATGATAACTTCTCACAAGGGGAGAAAATGAGAATTGACCTTGCACTTCTATTTACATGGAGAGCAGTTGCAAGAATGAAAAACTCAGTAAACACCAACCTTCTTATTCTAGATGAGGTGTTTGACTCTTCACTTGATACTAACGGAACAGATGACTTCTTAAAGCTTCTGAACACACTTACAGAGAAGACCAATGCATTTATTATCAGTCATAAGGGTGATGCACTCTATGATAAATTTAATGATGTATTACGATTTGAGAAATACAAAAACTTCTCAAGACTTGCAGAATAACATAAATAGTAGTATGAAATCTTTCTCACAGTTCACAAACATAGATATTTCAGAGGTAAAGTTAAATCTACCTAAGGTCAAACCTATATCTATTTTTGAGGCTGCAGACCCATTCAACATTGCAATAGTCAATCCTGAAGATTTCAAATTAATTCCAAACACACCAAAAGCAAATCTTTCAGATTTAGAAAAACTTTTAAGTAAATTTTCTTATGTAAATAGTGTTCCATTAGCAGCACAACCTAGTGGTAAAAAATTTAAAGTAAGAACAAAGGACTCTGAGACACAGGAAAGAGTTAGAACATGGATTAAAGATAATGCACCTGACTTAGCACCATTTATAGGATTTGGAAGTGGTTCTATTGGTTCAGGTGGTAGTGCTAAGATTCATGAAAACACACAAGAATTAATGGTTGCATGTCTTGTATATTTGGGTCAGAAGTATGGGACTGTTGCACATCCCAAGACCAACGAAATTATAGAAAATGCTAAAAGTGTTTTTTTAAAGATAGAAGGGTCTAAAGATAGAATAGAACTATTAGACCAATTTGCAGAAAATTATAATGACCTTGCAACTGCTATATCATCATCAAATGCAATTTTAGATATTGTCGGAAAACCATCAAAGGTTTTTTGGACAGGAAAGGGGTGGTCAAGTGAAATTGCACCATTTAATCCACCCATGGGAAATATTAAAGACTACAACTCTTCTGATATAGTTGTATTAGGTAGTGACAAAATTTATTATGGGTTTTCTCTAAAGAAAAAGGGTTCTTCTAAAGATGCTGACCCTACACTCATTAACAAACCCATTACAGGTAGTAAGTCATTCTTAAAGGATGTGTTAAGTGCAAAAGACTTGGATACAATAGAGAAAGCTAAAGAAGACTTCTTTGATTTAGTTATAAAAAAACACTACAAAAAAGACCCCAAAAAGATAGATGAAAGAGAAAAATCTAAAATGATTGGTCAGATATCTCAAGTTAAAATGGGAGAGTATCTAAAATCACCTGATAATCTATTTTTTAAAACAGCTGATACTATAGTGAGAAAGGGGGGTGGAAAGGAATTTGCACTTGCCTTTATGGAACAGATTTTTAGAACAAAACTTTCTAAGATTGAACAAGCAGGACAATTTAAGTTTTATCTCTTAACAGGTATAGGAAAAAACGGTGCTAACGAACTTAGTATTGAAGATGCAGAAGTTAAAGACCTTCCAAAGACCATAGAATCTTTGAGTAGGGTTTTTAAGGTAGGAGTAAAAACAGTAGTAACATCAGGAAAAAAACAAGCATGGGATAAGGGTGCAGGTGCAGCTAAAATATTCCATTCAATTGTAGCAGGTAATACTTCATTAGTTGACATTGAAGTTAGATATAAAGGAAGTTATACTGCAAACCCACAATTCCAAGCCACAGCAACTGCAAACTTTAAAAAATTATTTAAGAGTTAAAATATGTATGAATTAGTTGAAGAAGCAAGTAAGGTTCTAAGAACCCCACCACAACTATTTGACTTTGAAACAAGGACTGATGCAGAAGAGATTGCATCTAAGTTAAAGGAAGCTATGCAAAGATTTGGTGGTATTGGTCTTTCTGCAAATCAGGTAGGAATTGATGCAAGGGTCTTTGTGATGAAATCCGAAGACAAGGGTGTTGTAGCATTCTTCAACCCTGAATTAAAAAGAGTTTCACAAGACACAGACTTGATGAAAGAGGGGTGTCTTTCCTTTCCTGATGTATACCTCATGATTAAAAGGTCAAAAGTAGTAGAACTAGACTACCAAGATGAGAAAGGAGAAAAACATACACTAGTATTAGATGGACTTGCAGCTAGATGTGTTCAACATGAAATAGACCACTTAAATGGTATTCTTTTTCTTCAGAGAGCATCTAGACTGAAACTTGAAAGGGCTCTTAAATCTAGACCCAAAGAACAAAGAAAAAGAATTGAATATGAAAAACGAATGGCAATTGCAAAATACATCCAATCCCAATCCAATTTGGGAAGTTCCGAACCTGCTGTCGGAGAATCAGTGCAGGAAACTGATACAGTGGTTCAGAACACACAAGCATAAGATATCAGTAGGTTCAGATAAAGACTATTATGGAATACAAAAATTCCATATCTTCAATCCTGAAGTCAGAGATATCTTAAACAAAGTTGAGTTTGATGTAGTTTCAGAAATCTTTGCAAAGACTGGTGCAAGGATGTATCCAACTATGACAAACATCAATGAGTGGTTCATAGGGGGTGTTCAAGAACCTCATTTAGATACTTATACTAATCAAGAGATACTACATGGTCTAGACCAAACCCCACCTGAATTTCCAAATAGAGAATGGACTACTATTGTAAATCTTAATACAGACTTCAATGGTGGTGAAACATATTTCCCTAATGAAAACTATACTGTAACACCTGAAACAGGAAAAGCTTCAATATTCCAAGGTATACACCATGACCATGGTGTCAACAAAGTATATCAAGGATGCAGATACACTGTGTCTATATGGTTTTCAGGAGACATAAACAACATGTTGTCTAATAGAATGACAAATGATTTGTCTCTAACCTACCTAAATTTAAAAAATTATTAAACTTTTTTAAAAAATCCCCTAAAATCAACACCTTAGAGACTTGACAATGGGTCTCACTTTTTCGTATACTAATAGAGTAGTAAAGAAAAGGAGAAAATATGTCAAATCTAGCAAACGACCAAATCGTAGAAAGGGCTATTTCTGATGCAGAAACAGTAGTAGCAAGAATGTCTGATACCAAAGTAGAACAAGTTGGTTTTGTTAACTACGGTGTCAAAGGTATTAACAGAGGTTATTTAATAGCCAAAATTGCAAAAACTTTCTACAATGAATACATGGAGGCACCAACACCCCATGGTTAAGTATCTGAAAGAAATCACCAAGTGGGATGAGGATATCCCCAACCACACTTATATGGTGGATGAAAAAGGTAACCTTGTTGGTTACATCAAAACTGGAACTAAAGAGGAGATTATCTTTAAATCTCCAATGAAACAGTTCTCCAAATCCCATAGAAAATTTATTGAACTCAAGGGTTGACAATGACCCTCACTTTTTTATATACTTAAAACATGATGAATGAAACACTAAAAAACCAAAAAGACACTCTTGCAAAATTAATGGCAACTGAAAACCTTACAGTTGTTCATAAGAAAATACAAACTGCATACTTCGATGTTAAGAATAGGATACTTGCTTGTCCTATCTTTAAAGAAGACATGTCTCCTGAACTCTATGACTTGTTCATGGGTCATGAAGTAGGACATGCCCTTCACACTCCACTAGAAGGTCTACATTCAACTCTAACAGAGAACAAGACCCTAAAGGGTTACCTCAATGTGATTGAAGATGTAAGGATTGAGAGTGCAATTAAAAACAAATTTACAGGTCTTAGAAAGTCATTCTTTAAAGCTTACAATGAATTAATGGATATTGACTTCTTCCAATTAAAAGGAAGAAACTTAGAAGAACTTTCATTGATTGATAAAATCAACTTGATTACTAAAGTTGGTTCTAGGGTTAACATCAACCTTACTGATGAAGAACAAGTCTTTCTTGACATGGCATATGAATGTAAGACTTGGGAAGATGTTGTAGAATGTGCAAAAGCAATTTATGAATGGTCTAAAGAGAATGAGACTAGGGATGAAAATGATGAGTCAATCGTTCCCACATCTTATCAGTATGATGAATCTGACTTTGATGAAGATGAAATGGAAGAGTATGATGAATCTGACTTTGATGAAGAGGATGATGATACTGAAAACACTTCAGGTGAATCTGAACTAACTGATTCTCTTCCTGACATTGACACTTCAGAAATGAAGGACACTGGTGAGTCAGTAGAGACAGAAGTAGATGAAGATGAAGACATCAAAAACACTGGTGAAAAAAGAGACGGTGGAGCAGGTGCAAATCAGTTTGATGATGATGACGGTGCAAGGGAAGCTCTGACTGAACACTATGCACATGAGAATGAAGAAATGTTTATTTCTGAAAATGCAGCTGTCAGAACTCATCTTAATATGAAAGATGTCTATAAAGAACTAGATGTAGAAAAAATTGTAGTTCCTTACAAAAAAGTTCTTTCTGACTGGTCAAGATTTTGGGTAAAACATGAGAATGGTCGCATAACTCAAGACGATGACATCATTCTTGGTCTTAAAAGAGCAAAACATACTGCAAAAAAAATTCAAAACAAAAACAAAAAAGTTGTCATGCATATGGCAAAAGAATTTGAAATGAGACAGACTGCATTGAAAAGTGTCAAAGCTTATCAAGGTAAAACTGGTAAGTTAGATATGAATCTACTTGCAAAATATCAGATTGTTGATGATGTATTCAAAAGAGCAACTTATCTTCCTGAAGGTAAGAATCATGGTATTACTGTTCTACTTGATTGGTCAGGTTCTATTAGTAGAGAGGCAGCTGACCTATTAGAGCAAAGTATCATTCTTGCAGAGTTTTGTAGAAAAACAAGTATTCCCTACAGGGTTTATCTTTTCTCAGATTGTTATTTTCCTAGAAGTGGTGATTATGTAGATTGGTTAAATAGACCTGTTTCACTAATTGAGATTATGTCTAATGAAATGACAAATAGACAACATCAAGAAATGATGATTAACATTGCATCACTTTGGAATAATTTTTGGTTGGCAAACTTCTCTAACAGAAAAGGTTATGATAAAATTATCGAGACCTACAACGATATGTTTGGTGAAGTTGACTACATGTGTCCTGAGACAACTCGTGGGTATCTACACTTTTCAACCTATTGTAGACCTAGTGGTTATGATTTAGGTGGAACTCCTTTGAATTCATCCATTGTTGCACTGAGAAAACTTCTTCCTATTTTCAACAAGAAGTATGGAATTGAGAAATCAATTCTGACTGTAGTCACAGATGGTTATTCTCACGATTGTGAAGCATTGAGACCTTCTGAAAAAGAAAAGAATGATTATAGAGAACAAGCTGATGATGCTTGGAGTAATTGGACTAGAGAGATAATTGATGATGAAAACAACAAAGTATATGAGTATTCAAAAAAATCACAATATAGACAAGGATTTGATGTGACTCAGAATCTACTTTCATGGGTTGAAGACACTACAGGTGTTCAGATTGCAGGTTACTTTGTCCTTTCGAAAAAAACTGACCTCTATAGTTTGATGCACTCTGCTGATGTTAACGTAGATACTGAACTTCTATGGAAAGATGTCAGAAACAATGGTGCAGTAGTGAAGTGTAAAGGTTACAGTAAACTTTTTATCACTACACCTAAGTCACTTGGTGTTGATTCTGAAGACACTTTGTCTGACGATTATATCGATGCAAAAAAAGTAAGAGTGTTAGCAGCTTTCAAAAGAAATCAGAAAGCAAAAACAACTTCAAGATTTTTAACTAATGAGTTTATAAAGGAGATAGCATAATGGAACCATTAAGAGTTGACCCTAGTTATTATCAGACCTTCCCTGATAGTTCTAGTTTATTAGCAGATGCAATACAGGAAGTAGGCCCTTCACCTTGTCAGAAATTTAATTGTGATAAGTGGAGTCAGTGTGCAAGTGAGAAAGTCGAATGTAAGGCATTCAGAGTTTGGACTAACAATGGTGTTGGAGTGTATGAGAGACACTTAGTGTTAAAGAAAGATGGAACTCCAAGGGAAAAACCTATCCAAGATGCAGTGGGAATTCTGTTGCAACCTATTAAATGATTGATTTAAAAGGTAATTTATTTTCATTATTTTTTGAAAAACTATTGACAGTGACCTCTACTTTTTTATATACTAATAACTGATGAGAAAAAAAGGAGACTTATTATGAACAAAGAACTTATAACCGTTCTGAAGTCCGTTGTAGTAAACGGCAAACCCTTCCACTTTACCCCTGATAGAAAGGAGTTCTTGGAAACACTTCAATCTTCATATCCCAATAAGGTTGAATTTACTAAAGAGGAATTAAATACTGTTGGAGATTTCCCATACTGGGTCAAGTCTGCAAGGTATGACTTCAATCAAGGTAATGGGATTTTTAATCTATCCCAAGTTATGGGTAATGTAGTTGCAATGACTACACCATCCAAACCTAGAAGTTTTTCAATTCCTGCAAAACCAGTTTCTAATATGCCTGTTGCAGCTCAGACTGAAACATTGAATGTGTTGGAAGATAATATCAAAATCATTCCTGAGAAGATGTCGAACTACGTTCCTTTTGGACACTTCAAAGATATTGATAATATTATCAAGTCTAAAATCTTCTTTCCAGTATTCGTGACTGGTCTTTCAGGTAATGGTAAAACATTGATGATTGAACAAGTGTGTGCAAAACTGAAGAGGGAACTCTACAGGGTCAATATCACCATCGAGACAGATGAAGATGATTTGATGGGTGGACACACTCTAGTCAATGGTAACATTACTTTCAGAGAAGGCCCTGTTATCAAAGCAATGAGAAAAGGTGCAGTCCTTCTCTTAGACGAAGTTGACTTGGGTTCTAACAAACTAATGTGTCTACAATCAGTTCTTGAAGGTAAAGGATACCTAATCAAGAAAACTGGTGAGTGGGTGACACCTAAAGAAGGTTTCACTATCCTTGCAACTGCAAACACCAAAGGTCAAGGTTCTGAAGATGGAAAGTTCATTGGAACTCAAATCATGAACGAGGCAATGTTGGAAAGGTTTGCAATCACAATGCAACAAGAATATCCACCAGTGACTACTGAAAGAAAAATTCTTTCAAAAGAAATGGAATTGACTGGAGACGTTGACGAAGAGTTCGTGACCAAACTAGTAGACTGGGCAGACATAATCAGAAAGACTTTCTACGAAGGTGCAATTGATGACGTTGTCACTACTAGAAGACTGGTTCACATTGTGAATGCATACAGAATGTTTGGTGACAAACTTAAGTCCATTCAAATGTGTATCTCAAGGTTTGACGAAGATACTAGGACTGCAATCCTAGACCTCTACACCAAGATTGATGCAGGGGTTGACTTAAATGCAGAAAACCCTGTTGACGAAAACGACTCATCAGAGTATAATGAATCTTATGAGTAAAAATATTAACTACAAGTATAATGAGGACAAACTCCTGAAGGAGTTTTCCTCGTATCTTGACCAAACCTATGACCAACACTATAGTTTAAATCAGTTCCAAGCTACGGAATTTATTTTAGATAGTGGTCATGGTGAGGGATTCTGTATTGGCAACATACTTAAGTATGCACAACGATACGGTAAAAAAGATGGGTATAATCGTAAGGATTTGTTGAAGGTCTTACACTACGCTCTTATTGCTTTACATAACCATGACCTTCAACACGAGGAAAAAAAATAGTGATGAAAATATCTACCAATACAAGGAGTGTTCTCAAAAACTTTTCTACGATTAATTCAGGAATTAGAGTGAAATCAGGAAACAAGTTGGAGACCATTTCACAAATGAAAAATATTCTTGCAGTGGCAACGGTGAATGAAAGTTTCCCTCAAGATTTTAGTATCTATAACCTACCTGAATTTCTTGGTGCAACCTCTTTAATGGAAGACCCTGAATTTCAATTTGGTGACAGTTCTATGACTGTTGCAGATAACAATACAACTATGGCATATTTTTATGCAAGTGATGGTATGGTGACTGCACCTGAAAAGATGATTACAATGCCTGATGCAGAAATTGGGTTTGATATCAGTTCACAATTATTAGGTGACCTTAACAAAGCTGCAAGTGTCTTGAATGTAAATGACCTAGTTCTAGAATCAGACGGAACAAAAGTTACACTTACTGTAAAAGATAAAAAGAATGCAGCTTCTAATACATTCTCTAGGATTGTAGGAGAAAATACTACAGGGGTAAAATACTCTATGAACTTCAAAATTGAGAACTTGAAGATTTTAGATGGAAACTATAGTGTCTTAGTTTCATCAAAAGGTATTTCACACTTCAAGAATAAAGACATTGATTTAAATTACTTTATTGCATTAGAACCTGATTCAAAATACAATGTCTGAACTATATAATATAGTAGTGTTTAGAGAATCCAGTCTCGGCTCTTTACACGGGAGTAGTCCAATCTCATCATCCTTCTTTGGGGGACTACACGTGAATTCGGTGGGGAGTTCACATCTATGAACGAATTCTTATTTGTAGAAAAATACAGACCTCAAACAATTGAGGATACCATACTACCTGAAAGACTTAAACAAACATTTAAAGAGTTTGTAAAACAGGGTGAGATACCAAATCTTATGTTGTGTGGTTCTGCTGGTATCGGTAAGACCACTGTTGCAAAAGCATTGTGTAATGAACTTGGTGCAGACTTTATCGTAATCAATGGTTCAGACGAAGGAAGATTGATTGATACACTTAGAACCAAAATCAAAAACTTTGCATCAACAGTTTCACTAAGTGGTGGCCCTAAAGTTGTTATTCTAGATGAGGCAGATTATATCAGTGCAGAAAGTGTTCAACCTGCACTACGAAATTTTATAGAAGAGTTCTCTTCAAACTGTAGATTCATATTCACTTGTAATTATAAGAATAGAATCATTGTCCCTCTACACTCTAGAACAACAGTCATTGACTTTACAATGACACCTGATGATAAACAAAAACTTGCAACTCTTTTCCATAAAAGAATTATGGAAATCTGTAGTCTTGAGAATATTGAATATGATGAAAAGGTTTTGGTTGAACTGGTTATTAAGTTCTTCCCTGATTTTAGAAGATGCATCAATGAGGTTCAGAGATATGGTGTTAGTGGTGTAATTGACAGTGGTCTTCTTGCAACACTAAGTGAAGAAAAACTTACACCATTGATTCAAACACTACAAAACAAAAACTGGTCTGCAATGAGAAAATGGGTTGGTCAAAATTCTGATAATGATTTCAATACACTTTATCGTAAAGTGTTTGATGCACTCGAACAGAAACTTGAACCATCTTCAATTCCAGCTGTAGTTCTTATCATTGCAGATTATCAACACAAGTCTGCATTTGCAATGGATAGTGAGATTAACTTTGTTGCATGTCTCACTGAAATAATGTCGGAGTGTAAATTTAAGTGAGAGAAAAGGAGTATAAACAACTACTTCCTTTTGACCCAAATAAAAAAGTATTAGACCAATTTGGTTGGAATCCTGTTTCTGTTGTTAAACCAACTAAGTCATCTAAAAAGATGTGGAGTCGTGCCTATCTAGACAATGTCGAATATAGAAGAGGGGAAGACATTGAGTATCTTGCAGGATTAAAGTTTAGTGAATTTCATGCTGGTATGGCAGAAAACATTATTCACTATTGGTCAATGAAGGGTGCAAAAGTTGTCGACCCATTTGCAGGAAGACTAACACGTGCATATGTAACTTCAAGTCTCGGTAGAACTTATGAAGGATACGATGTCGTTCAAAGAACCGTAGATGAATCTAACAAAGTTTTAACTGAAGATAACTTAAATGGAATCATCCATGTTGGAAATGGATGTGTCATGGAGAAGACGGAATCAGAAACAGCTGACTTAGTATTTACTTGTCCACCATACCACCAATTAGAAAAATATGAATCTGTCGATTCCCAATTATCAGACATAGGAAGTTATGATGACTTCCTTACACAGATAGATATATGTGCAGAAAACTGTCACAGAGTGATGAAAGAAGGTGCATTTTGTGTATGGGTTGTGGGTGATTGGAGAGAGAAAGGCATTTACAGGTCTTTCCACTCTGACCTCATTACTATCATGCAAAATCAAAAACTAAAACATCATGACACTATAATTATGGAGAACCAGTCACCCTTTGCATCCCTTCAACTAGGAAAGGTTGCAGCTAATCGTTATACAAGTAAGATACATGAATTCATACTTGTATTTAAAAAAGAGGGTATACTAAATCCTGTATCTCATGATATAATGGATAACATAAACTTGGAGGCTTTTTATGGGACAATATAATGATAAAGTAGAGAGACAGAGAATTCTCTTAGAAGCAGAAGAATGGGCAAAGGGGATAAAATCCATTCATGCACATTCTCTTAATTCAATGTGGTATGACACAAGACCACAAGATACACTTGAAGGTGGTGTGTTAGACGTTACTTTTAATGATGAATCTATCAAAAGAGAACTAAAAAATGGTGAGATTGTTTGGATGAATGGAGATAAAAAAACTGGTGATGAACTTATTGACCATTATGTCAGAACCGTATCACCAACTCAAACACAATCACTACTTAAATAATAATGGATAAGACTAATCCTTTTGACTTTGTCAAGTCAGTGTCACATACAAAAAAAGACATCATGTTTGATGAAGTCGAGGAGAAGTCTTACGCTCCTTTCTTAACCAATAAAGCATTATCTTATCACCAAGATTCGATATTCTTCGCTAATGAAATCAATTGTAGACACAGTCTAGATAACCGTCTTCAATACTCGTTTTTTCTAAATACTCTAAGAAAAAGAAATCGTTTTTCTAAGTGGGAGAAACCCTACATTAGCACAAAACTCGATGTAATTAAAGATTATTATCAGATATCAACTAGAGAAGCACAAGACTACATGACACTTCTATCTGATAAAAATATTCGTGAGTTGAAGAAAAGAATGAACATTGGTGGTAAGAATAATGGATAACCTAGAACAACAAATACAAGACCTAGTCGAGGTCACATTTCCCGAAAAGGATGACTTTTTAAAGATAAGAGAGACTTTGTCTAGAATTGGTGTAGCTTCACGAAGAGAACAAGAACTATTTCAATCATGTCATATCCTGCACAAACGTGGAAAATACTATATTGTGCATTTCAAAGAATTATTTAAACTTGATGGTAAACCTACTAATATCGATGAAAGTGATATTGGTAGAAGAAATACCATTGTTAAACTATTAGAACAGTGGAAATTGGTGAGTATTGTGGATAAATCGAAAACAGAAGAACCACTAACACCACTTTCACAGATAAAGATTATTCCCTTCAAAGAGAAAAACCAGTGGAAACTTACAACTAAGTATTCCATCGGTTCTTCAAATTGATAAATACTTTACGTAAAAAGTCTAGGAGGCTAATATGTTTCAAGGAATCATAGACTTTGTTATGGGAATATGGAACTTATTGATGATTGTCCCTGTGGTAATCTCAATCTGTTCTGTAGTTGTAGCTCTTACACCTACACCTGTCGATGACAAAGTGTGGGCAAAGGTCTACAAATATTTGGAAGTCTTAGCTCTTGCTGTTGGTAAGGCAAAAGACAAAAATCCATTATTGGATAAATAATTAATCTACTAGTAGGAGGCATATTATGGATAACGGCGCAATTATCTTTATTGTTGTAGTTGTAGCTTTGTTTGCATTCTTTATGTTTAAAGATAAAGGCAAACAGGTTAATGTGAAAACATCTGCATCAAAACCAGTAGAATCTGCACCAGTTAAGAATGTTCCTTCAGCTGCAGAACTCAAAAAGTTGACCAAAAATCAATTGATTGATTTAGCTGAAAGAAAAAATCTTAAGGTGAAAAAATCAGGTTCTAAGGCATCTGTTATTACAGAAATAAGAAATCAGATGAAGTAAACCTACATCTATGAGTATTATAAAGGGGTCAGCAAGACCCCTTTTTTTTGCCTAGAAAAAACCTAAAACTATAAATAGAAGTATGGAATTTATATTGACACTTATTCGTGACGTTGGAACACCTATTGCAATGGGTCTAGTCATGAGTTATTTTATATTCCTTGTAATGAAACAAATCCTACAAGGGATAGTGGATAGTATAAAAACTCTTACAATTTTTTGTGAGGGTTTAGAAAATCGTGCAAGAACGATGTCAAATGAATTAGTGAAAATTGACCTTTTAGTTTCATCTGCACTAGAACTAAAACCTGATATTGACCGTATAGCACGTGCAGAAAATTTTATAGAGGATGGAAAACTAGACGTTAGAAGAGACTAGGGACAATATGGAAACTGATATAGCAAGTATAGTAAGTGAATATGGGTTTCCTGTAGTTATGATGGTGGGTCTTGGATACTTTATATATTTTCTTTGGAATTTTATAAATGACGAGATAGACCCTCATATTGAAAAAATGCATTTTACACTCATTAGAGTAATAGACCAAGTAAGAATGCTTGACCAAGATTTAATACGACTTCAACAAAAGGTAAACGTAGTTTTAGAGTATAAGAATAGAGATAAATTGAAGTCGGAAGGAGAAAACAAAAAGAATGATTAAGAAAGATTGGGAACTGTTAAAGAAACAGCAAGGGTCAAATATTTGGAGTGGTTTGGATATGTTTAGAGCCATGTGTTTCGGTGTTATCATCGGAATCTTTATGGGTTTAATTATTGCATTTCCAGTCCATGCAAATCCAATCGTATTTCAATTTAAAAATCCTTCCTTTAGTGGGGTAGGAACGGGTTCTCATTATCTTACAATTGAAAACCAAGAGTTCTCAAGGAAGAAACAAATAGAGGATGCTTTGGAGGCAGCACGTAAAGCTGCAGAAAGAGAAGCAGATAACTCCACACTTTCAAAGTTTATTAGAAACTTAGAGAGTAGAATTTATGCACAGATGGCTAAACAATTAGTAGAGTCAATGTTTCAAAATGACAGTGCAGTAAGGTTTGGTTCATTTGTATTAGAAGGTTCCACAGTAACCTATGAAGTGATCACTCAAGCAGACGGAAGTGAAAGTATTAGAATGACTATAGTTGGGCCCGATGGGACTGAAACAGTAATAGAGATTCCAATAGGAACAGGATACTTCGGGAGTGATTATGGGACGACTACTGACGGGGGTTAGTCTTTTATATCTTGTCCTTTTAACAGGTTGTGCATCTGTCCCTCGTTGGTCAGATAATCCACAAGATTGTGACCCCTCAACATGGGGCCCCGAATACAATCATGATTTAGTGAATTACGCTGCCGCTGCTGGTAGAACATTTGAAAGAGCAATGCCTTTTATTTGTGTAGATGACCCTGAAGTAATTAAACTTCCTTCTTATATTGAACTACTAACACTACCACCATCAGAGACTATGCCTGTGGTTGCAGTATATCAGTTTCAAGATAAAACAGGACAAAGAAAATCAGAACAAAATATTGCATCGTTTTCAACGGCAGTTACCCAAGGTGGAACTGAGATGTTAATCGATGCACTTAAAACTGCTGGACAAGGAACTTGGTTCAGAGTTGTAGAGAGACAAGGACTGGACAATCTAGTCAGAGAAAGACAAATTATACGTAGTGGAAGACAAGAAATTGCAGAAGCTATGGGAGAAGAAGCACAAGGTATACAACCTCTTTTATTTGCAGGGATGATAATAGAGGGGGGAATAATTGGGTATGACAGTAATTTATTAACTGGGGGTCGTGGAGCACGATACCTAGGTATAGGAATGAGTAGACAATATCGAAAGGATGCAGTTACAGTATCAGTTCGTGCAGTTTCCGTTCTTACTGGTGAAGTTTTATTAAACGTCCAAACACGTAAGACTATATTGTCTTATGGTGGAGCAGGAGACATCTTCAGATTTATAGAAGAAGGAACTCGACTTGTAGAATATGAGGACGGAGTGGGTAATAATGAATCAGTGACTTTTGCAACTAGGTCTGCTATTGAAGCAGCCGTTTACGAAATGATTCAACAAGGAAACCAAAGAGGATTTTGGTCTATTGGAGAATCTCAGGAGAAAAAAGGATGAAGAAATTTTTATTAACATTTACTACATTATTGGTGATAAGTTCATCTCTTTCTGCACAAGCAACTGATGATAACGAAATCAATATAGAGCAAGTTGGTGATACACTAACACTTTATATTGACCAAGTGGGTTATGGTAACAAGATAGGGTTGGACAACTTTTCAAGTAGTTCAAGTGCTATGCCTATTACTGGAACTTCATTAACATTCGATATTGATCAGATTGGTAATGAAAACTTACTATATGGAACATTGACAGCCGATTCATCAACATATAATCTTCTTTTCACAGGGGATGGAAATATATGGGATTGGTTAATAGGTGATACTGGGTCATCAGACTCATCAACAATTGATGTAGACATTACTGGTGATTCTAACACTATGGATTTTGACCAAGGTAGTTTGTTTAGTGCTGAAAGATTGGACTTTGATTTTACACTTTTAGGTTCGTCTAATGTGTTTGATGTTGACATTGAGGCTGATGATGTTATTTGGAACTTCGATATAACAGGAGCTTCAAACAACGTTTTAACACTTCAAAAAGATGGTGCATATAATGAAATTAATTTCACGTTAGATGGTGATTCAGCTGACATTGATATTAAACAATTAAGTGGCACTTGTCCATCAGGTGTAAGCACTTGTTTTGGTGTTATAACTTTAGATGTTACCTCAGATAATGCAGTTATTCAGATTAACCAAAAAGACAACGCTAACGATAGTTAGTCTTCTATTCTCCTTTGGGTGTTTTGCAGAAGACCCCATTGGAGAAGTAGAGGAGTTCACAGGAATAGGGGCACTACTTAGAAGTGGTGAAACCTTAGATAGTCCTTTGGGAACTGAGGTCGTTTTATACGATGAAGCAAAGACTGGAAATGGTCGAATGCTTATTCGTTTTTTAGATGATGAAGAACTTGCACTTACTGAAAACACTTATGCATTTATCGATGAAGCATACTATGACCCTGACCCATCTTTATCTAAGATGTCTATACGAATGGTTAGAGGAACAGCTAGGTTTGCTTCAGGTTCAGGTGCAAGAATTAGAAGTGCAAATATCAATGTAGAAACACCTACAGCACAAATAACAATAAGAGGAACAAACTTTACAACAACCATAGATGAACTCGGAAGGTCTTTGATTGTTCTTCTACCTGATGAAGACGGAGTTACACCTTCAGGTCAGATAGATGTGACTAATGATGGTGGAACAGTTACACTTAGTGAATCCTATGCAGCTACAATGGTCTCTAGTTTTGAACAACCACCAACACAACCCGTAACAATTCAAAATATTACACTTAATATAATCGACAATATGTTTATTGTCAATCCACCAACAGAAGTAAAACGTGCAATTGAAGAACAAGCACAAAATGATTTAGATTCTGACAGTGGAATACTTGACGTAGATTTCTTAGAGTTCAATGAATTAGAACAAGATACACTTGCAGACACTACAGAAGACTTAGAATACTCTGAGTTAGATATAGATATGTTAGGAGTAGATTTCTTAGTTGACCTTTTAGACGTTGTTGAAGAACTAATTAGAACTACAGAAGTTTCTTCAGATTCACAACAGGGTGGTTCAACAGGTCAAGTTGCACTTATTGGTGCAGCGATAGGATTCAATCAAGATTCACAATACAACATTTTCTTAGAAGACCAAAACATAATCTTCTATAGAGAGGTGGGGGGTAGAATTAGAATCATTTTACGACAGGACTCTGAGACTAAGATTACAACTTATGTCGATGGATACACAGGAGATATAAAACTTAATGGTGGGACAGACTCAACCATTGTTATATCACAGTTCAACTAAATATAAGGAATATATGAAAATATTTAAAGATATAAAAGTTTGGTTTGAAAAGTTTTTTGAGTGGCATGAAAACCAGTTGTGGTCTTTTGCAAGTCTATTCAAGATAGACTGGTATGTTATGTGGTGGATTGCATTTTTTGAGGGAATAGTGTTTACACTTATATGGATATGGATATTAAGTTAATAGATAAAGGTTTGTTAACCATAGGGTGGTTAATCCTACTTTCATATTGTTCAGTTGCATTCGCAGACAATGAAATTACCATTGACCAAACTGGTGGGGATAACTTTTCTTTGAATATTGAACAATATGGTGCTAAGAACGAAATCAAAATGTATGATCCATATTCTTATGTTAATGGTGCAAATATGTCATTGCACCTTTATCAAA
>Ga0208917_1000023_pt1 | contig 74919 bp, 113 predicted proteins | sample DEB08_DNA_10_FD_185500 | JGI IMG/M metagenome (GOLD analysis project Ga0208917, IMG submission 185500) | Aqueous microbial communities from the Delaware River and Bay under freshwater to marine salinity gradient to study organic matter... | ecosystem: Environmental > Aquatic > Marine > Coastal ...
ATGGACTGAAGGAAGTAATCGAGAAAAGGGTTCATTCTTATTAGAAAAGGCATTTGTTGACTAAAAATAAAATTTATGAAACACGAAATAATAAGTAAGTTAATGGAAATCCAATATCTCAAAGGTAGATTGGATGAACTTTACAAAGGATATGTTCCTAACAATTCTACAACAGATAATAGAATTGTAGATTCTCGTATTTCAAAATATGAAGATAAATTAAAAAAGATAGATGAAACTGCATACTATCTTTACTATATAGAAAGAGAAAATGTTCGGTTCTCAAAACAAAAATCAAAAGAGAAAATCAAAAATTTGTTGGAAGAGGTATTACCAACTGTCTATAATGATACACTCAAAGAAAAGATTGAGAACCAACTAAACACTTACAAATAAAAAAGTTACAATTCCTTAACATTTTTTTTAGATATATACAATAGTTATTGAGAGATGAAAAAGGTTTATACTAATAATCTACAAAATATGATAAACAACGAACGTTGTGATACGACACTTACCCAAGACCTTGGGGAATATTTTACCACAAACACATTTGGCGAAAATATTAAAATTTACTATGATTTCAGTAAGGAGGAATCGTAGTATGCAATTAGTTATGTTTAATTTAAAAATGGAAATTTAATTATGAGAAAACTACTTTTAGTTGGGATGATGTTATTATCATCTTTGAGTGCTATGGCACAGTTGAAAGGTAAGGTAGTTGAAGCGGGTTCCTCTGATGGTCTACCTGGTGCAACTGTAATTGTTAAAGGAACAACGACAGGAGCAACAACAGACATCGATGGAACTTTTTCTTTGGATGCAAGTGCAGGTGATACTTTGGTTATCACTTTCATTGGATTCCAAACTCAAGAGGTAACTGCAGCAGATGGAATTGTTGTAGAACTTTTGGCTTCGGCAACTGAACTAGATGAAATCGTGGTTACTTCTGGAGTGATTGATGTGGCGAAAGTCAGAGAAACACCCGTTGCAGTAACAACGATTGGAGCAACCGAGATTGCTTTAAAAGTGGGGAACCAAGAATTCCCTGAAATTATGAATAAGACACCTGGTGTCTACGCTACTAAACAAGGTGGTGGTTATGGTGATTCAAGAATCTCTTTAAGAGGTTTTGACCAAAGAAACACATCTTTCCTAATTAACGGACAACCTGTCAACGATATGGAAAATGGATGGGTGTACTGGTCAAATTGGGCTGGATTAACTGATGTTGCATCAGGTATTCAGATTCAAAGAGGACTTGGAGCATCAAGATTGGCTGTACCATCAGTAGGTGGAACTGTATCAATCTTCACAAAAGCTGCAGAAAAAGAAGAAGGTGGCTCAATTGCACAAGTTGCAGGTAACGATGGATTCCTTAAAACCACAGTTGCTTACAACACAGGTAAGAACGAAAATGGATGGGCAACATCTATTTTACTTTCTAAATGGCAAGGAGATGGTTATATTTACAACACTTCTGGTGCTGGAACAACTTATTTCTTTGCATTAGGGTATTCACCAGAAGATTCAAATCACGCGGTGAACCTTTCTATTTTAGGAGCAGGTCAATGGCACCACCAAAGAGATGTTTGGGTATCTATTAGAGATTACCAAAACTTTGGTGAAGATGGTATTGACAGAAGATGGAATTCCAATGGTGGTATTTTAAATGGTGAAGAGTATTCATTAAGAAGAAACTTCTACAACAAACCACTTGCAACTCTTAACTGGGATTGGGATATTTCAGATAATGTAAAGTTAGCAACTTCACTTTATGGTTCAGCTGGTAGAGGTGGAGGAACAGGTCCTCGTGGGAACAACTATCGTAATTCTACTTTAGATGTTTTACCATTTAGAAAAGACCTTACAGAACACTACCTTGAAGGAGGTAGAGGAGCTAGAACTGCAGATGGATTCATTGATTTTGATGCATTAGTTGCTGAGAACAGAGCAAGTACTTCACCTTATACTGGTGGTATTGGAAACTTTGCAGGTGGATTGATTGGTTCAAATGGATTCAGAGAAGATGGTGTAAACAGAGCATCACTTATCAGAAGAGCATCTATGAACTCTCATGACTGGGTTGGAGCAATTTCTAACTTAGAAATCAATAGTGGTAAATTCAAATACTCAATCGGTATCGATTTGAGAGATTACACAGGTTATCATTACAGAGTTCTTAATGATTTAATGGGACTAGATGGGTACTACTCAACTGGTAACAAAAACTCAGGTGGTCAAATCATTGAAACTCTTGTAGAGGCATCTCCATTCCAAGATACTGGAATCAGAGGTCCTAAAATTGATTACTACAACATTGGTAAAGTTGGATGGCAAGGTGTTAATGGTTTAATCGAATACAATGATGATGAAAAACTAACTGCTGTATTACAAGCAGGTCTTTCTAATCAAGCATTCCAAAGAATCGATTACTTTGACCAACCATCAAACCCAACATCAGAAACAGCTAATGTAGGTGGTGGTTATATTAAAGGTGGTGCAAACTACAACTTTAATGAAAAATCAAATGTATTCTTCAATACAGGTTTCATTTCAAGACAACCTAACTTTGATGCAGTATTCCCTAACTATGCAAACAACATTAATGATGATTTGCAAAACGAAGAAATTCGTTCAGTAGAATTAGGATATGGATACACTTCAAGAAAACTTGATTTGAATGTAAACCTTTACTCTACAACTTGGGGTAACAGATTTGTTACAAGAAGTTTATCAAACCAACAAGGTGTTGATGGATTCGCTCAGTTTAGAGATATTGATGTAGTACACAATGGTATCGAAGTTGAAGGTAAATTAAGAGCATCTCAAAGATTAACTCTTAAAGGTATGTTATCAATCGGTGATTGGAGATATACTAAAGATTTCGAAGCAGAATTATTTGATGAAAACCAACAATCAATCGGTACTGGTACATTATATACCAAAGATGCAAAAGTTGGTGATGCTGCACAATTCGTAGCATATGGTGAAGTTGATTATAGATTAGGTAAATTGAACTTAGATTTAGGATACAGATTCGTAGATGGATTGTATGCTGATTATTCAATTACTGATTCAGCTTTCACACAAGCAGATAACGATGGAGCACTTGAACTTCCTTCTTATGGATTACTTGATTTAGGTGCAACTCTACAAATTGGAAAAGGATTATCTTTTAGAGCGAATGTTAACAACTTGTTAGATACTACATATATTGCAGAATCTAACTCTAACATTCACGCAACTTCAACTTCTACAACTTGGAATGGTATTGATGTTAGAAACTCAGTATGGTTCGGATTTGGAAGAACTTGGAATGCTTCTCTAAAGTACAGATTCTAAAAATATAAAATTTAGGGGGAGGAAACTCCCCCTTTTTTTATTATAAACTCAACAAATGTTATGAACGAAAAACTCTACAAGTATGGTGTAATTTACTTCGGTACTACACTAATGATGTTATCTCCCTTTGTTATTGATTCTTGGGTAGGAAAGGTGGGAATGATGTTAGGACTAATCCTTATAACAGTCCAAACACAAAAAACAAAACAATACAACCTCTCTCTACTAAATGCAGTAGGATTTACAGGTTATTTATACGCACTTATAACAAGTTTACTATGAAAAAGTTATTTCAACCAATTTACTATGGATTAAAAATTTATTTATTTCCAATTCTACTATTTATTTTCCTTTTTGTAACTTGCAATACAGTTTTTGCAAACGATTGGGGTAAGACAGGACACCGAATCGTTGGTGAAATTGCAGAAAGACAACTAACTGATGAGGTTAAAGAAATCGTATATGATATCTTAGATGGTGAATCTTTATCTTCGGTTTCAACATGGCCAGATGAAATGAGAAGTAATGTTAATTTTAAAGAATGGGATAAATGGCATTATGTTAATTTACCTCTTGATAAAGAATATCCAGAAATTACACATGATGGTGATAATATAGTAAAAGCAATAGAAACAGCAACTGCTGTTCTTAAATCACCTTTTGCAGATAAAGAAATGAAAAAGTTTTATCTGAAATACTTGGTACACTTAGTAGGTGATTTACACCAACCAATGCACACAGGTAGATACGAAGATTATGGTGGTAGTAAGATTCCTCTAAAGTTTAAAGGTAGAAAAGGTAGTGAAACAAATACAAACCTCCATGTTCTATGGGATTCTAATCTTATTGATGATTTTAAGATGTCCTTTACAGAATGGTCAAATCACTTAGAAAATAAATTTAGAAAAAAAGAAATACAACAAAAGAATGTTTTAGATTGGACATTCGAATCTCATTGGTATGCAAGAGATATTTACAAAAATACTCCCCCAAACTCATATTTATCTTATGATTATGTATATCAATATCAACCTATTTTAGAAAAAAGGTTGTATCAGGCAGGTAAACGATTAGGTAACCTTTTAAACGAGATATTTGGGGATGAGCAAACTAATTAATTTATTTGGTGGACCGGGAATAGGAAAATCATCCATTGCTGCAGGAATCACCTACAAATTAAAAAAGAAACATATAAGTTGTAATAACCCATACGAGTTTCCAAAGAGATTGGCATGGGATAAAAATATACCAGCGATATCAGACCAACTCTATGTATTCGCAAACCAACATAGAGGAATCGCAGAATGTTATGGTAAGGTAGATTATATAGTAATTGATTCACCAATTTTATTTTCTACTATTTATCATAGATATTATACAGAAGGATATCCTGCAGAATTTTATGGAGAACCTTTTCATAATTTTGTAATTGATTTACACAAAAAATATGATAGCATTAATATTCTTTTAGAAAGAACTGAAGGAAACCATAATGAAAAAGAAAGATATCAAAATTTAGAAGAATCAATTGCAATCGATACTTTATGTAAACAAGTATTGGATGAAACAAATACTCCATATCATACTATAAAGGTAGGACCTAAAACAGTAAAAGATATATTAAAGTTATTATAGTGAATATTGTATCTGATTATTTGAATACTATTAAAACAGAGTTATTACCAAGTAAAATCCACGGTATTGGTACATTTGCTTTTGAAAATATTTCAATAGGTACTAATGTTTTTCCACATTGGGAGGGTGACAGTGGATACTATGATGTAGATTTATATTTAATAAAAAATAGTTATTTTATAAATAAGATTTTAAGAAAATATTTCAAAATTGTAAATAATACTGCTAGTGTTTACTTAATATCTAATTCTCATTTTTTATGTCCATGGAAGCATTTTGTAAATCATTCAGAAAATCCAAATATAGATATGTATGGTAATTGTATAAATACTATAAATAAAGGAGATGAGATACTTAGAAACTACAAAGAAATTTCTTATTCAATTGAAAAAAATATTTATGTAATATGAATTTTATACAATTACATTTTAGTGAATTTGAAGATGACCTTTCATTTTATTTAAGAAACTTTAAAAAACGTATTCAAGTTATTCCTTTTGGTGAATATGAAAATAATATTGAAGAAATCATTGTATCTATAAGAACTGAAAAAGAACTACTTCTAACATCTGACCATGAAATTTTTGATAATAAATCTGATTATTTATTAGACAGAATAATTGATGAGATTTATGAAAATAAACAAAACGATGTTAGAATATCTATGGCAACATCATCAAAAATAAAATATGGACTACATCCTCTTGTAAATTTACTACATTGGCAAGGTTTGGGGATTAGAGAAACTATTGAAAATGAAACTGAAAATGAATTCAAAATTTTTAATCAAGTTGACTACCCAATAGATTTATATAATGATGATAGAGAATGTAAAGGAATACTTTCAGTTAGAAACCAAAGTTATATACGAGATTCTATTTTTAAAAAAATAGACAAATCAGAGTTTGAAGGAGTTCTAAGGTATAACAGATGGAGTTCTACTTATAACAATTATTACAAAAAAAGTATATTATATGATTATGATGGATATATAAATCCTGTTTCTACTGAACAACTTAGAAAAGAGTATTTTAATTCATATGTTTCTTTTGTAATGGAATCAACTTATGGTTCGATTGAATTAAAAGCTCCAAATCAGTTAACAGAAAAAACTGTATTATCATTTTTAACTTGCACAATGCCAATTTTATTTGGTGGTAAATATTTTATTTCTGAATTAGAAAATATGGGATTCAAAGTTTTTAATAAAGAATTTGGTTTTAAGCATGGAGATTTACTTGATACTAACTCTATGGAAAAACAAAATCTTTTTATAGAAACAATAGATAATTATAATAAAATGAGTTTAGAAGATATTAAAAAGATGTATATGGATAATATACATCACATAAAAAGTAATTACGAAATAATTAGAACTTTCGTTTTGGGTGAATTTTTCAATTTTAAAAAAAATGTAATATGAAATCATTTATATTTGTGGGAGATTCTCTCACTTGGGGCGAAGGCCTTGAATTATACGACAAAAAATTTAAAGATACTTTTATAGAACTAACTAATAAAGGAGACTTTAGATTTTTTGATTATGGGGATATATTATTTTCAGGATATGCTCCTTTACATAGAGAAAAGTATAGATATCCTAGTTTAGTATCAAGTTACTTTGATACTGTATATTTTTCAAATGGAATATCTGAAAATAATATTGTATCAATAGATTATGTAATAAAACTTCATGAAAAATATGGTAGTGATAAGTTTGGTGATGTAATTATAAATTTATGTTCAACAAATCATGACGAACATATAACTTCAAAAGAAAAATTAAAAGATTTATTTGATGTTGAATTTAAATTATTTGAACTCCAAAAGATTTTAGAATCTTGGTACAACTACTGTGGTGAATTTGGCGTTAACGATGAAATTGCAAAAGATGAGTCCAAGTTCAATAAACATTTTAGTAATACCATTTTAGACTTAGAATTGATTGAAAGATTTCAATCTTACTTTTTCCAACCTGAAAATTTTAGAAAGTTTTTAATACAAAATAGTTATGAATATCTTGAAGAAAAACTTAGCGAATTAGACAAACTTGGAATAAAGTATCATATTTTATTGCCTTGGACTTCACATGATTATGAAAATTATAATAAAGTAATTCAAAAATTTGATTTAGATTTGACTAATAATATAATACCTATATTTTACAAAGGAGCTGAATATCAGTCACTTGCTGAACTTTTGAATAAAAAAGAAATGTGGATTAATTCTGATTTAGGGTGGAGTAATTGTTATTTTTTATCACAAGAGGGACATAAAATCGTATCAGAGTCTATTATAAAATATTTAGAAAATTTGGATATGTAAAATTATTTTCGTATCTTTATAAAAAATTAAAATTATGGCACAGATTATTGGAGCAGGTGGACAACCACTACAAACAGAAGAACAACCTTTAGATATCACAAAAACAGAACCAGTTGGTTGTAAAAAATGTGGTAGTGAGATATTCATTCAAGGATTCTCATTTCGTAAAGTTCCACGATTACTTACAGGTAAACAAAAAGATGAAATGTTACCAGTAGAATTATTTCTATGTGGGGATTGTGGTGAAGTTTTAAATGAACTATTACCAAAAGGATTAAAATTAGAAGAAGAATAGATGGCAAAATCACTATTTGACCATATTAAGGCGATTACAACAGAACAAAATCCAAATTATTGGGAAACATTAGATGAGGGAGATAAAAAAACATGGTCTAACTATATGATTCATAGATTCCTTTCTATGAATCCAGATTGGATTCAAGTACTTTCTGAAATACAACCATATACACAAACTTTAGAGCCTAAACAACTTTACCTTGCTCTTATCGGGCTATTACCAAAAGGAAAATACTATTTAAAATATACCAAAGGTAAGAACGATACTAAATATGAAAGTTGGTTAATAGATTTATTAAAACAAGACTTTCAATGTTCAAAAAAAGAAGCAGAAGAATATACAGAAATTTTATACTCCACACGAGAAGGTAGAGAAAATATCAAATATATTTGTGAAAAATATGGAATTGAGTCCAAACAAATTACTAAACTAAAATTAAAGGTTTAATTATTTGGATTTCTCCTATTTTTTTCGTATCTTTGTATAACAAAGAAAGATAAATGGCAAAAGTAAGTTACTCTCAATATGGTATGTATTCAACCTGTCAAGAACAGTACAAGTTGAACTACATTGATAAATTGGGAACATCATCGGCAAACATTCACACAATTTTCGGTAGTGCGATGCACGAAACAATACAACACTTCTTAGATGTGATGTATAATGTTACCAAGAAACAAGCACTTCAACTCAACTTAGAGCAAATGTTATACAAACAACTTGTAGAACATTTTACCAAAGAATCTGAAAAGATGGAAGATGGTATGTATCCATGTACCAAAGAAGAATTAGGTGAGTTTTTTGAGGATGGTAAGAAAATTCTACAATATTTTACTAATAAGTTAGATAAACTTTACCACAAAAGTGGTTTCGAGTTGGTAGCAATCGAACAAATCCTAAATGCAGAAGTAAAACCTGGTGTAAACTTCATTGGTTTTATCGATATCTTACTTAAAGATAAAACAACTCAAGAGTACATTATCATTGACTTAAAAACATCAACAAGAGGTTGGAACAAATATCAGAAGGCTGATAAGATAAAAACCTCTCAGATGTTATTATACAAAAAGTTCTACTCAGAAAAATACGATATCCCATTAGATAAAATCAAAGTAGAATATCAAATTTTAAAACGTAAAATATCAGAAGATTTTGAATACCCTATACCACGAATCTCAAAATTCGTTCCTGCAAATGGTAAACCCTCGGTAAACAATGCATGGAATGGATTCCTTAACTTTGTAAATGAAGTTTTTGATGAAGGTGGTAATTTTATTCAAAGAGAATATTTACCCAACAAAGGTAAACAATGTGATTGGTGTGAATTTAAAACGAGAGGACTTTGTTCTGTATGGAAATAATCTGTTTTTTATATTTGTATATATTTATATTAAAATATATTAAAAACGGAGAGTTATGGCAGACACAAAACTGACAACAGTAAAAATCGTAAAAGATATTTACTCATCATTCAAAAGGATTTCGTTTGATTCCAATATCACACTACAAAAATTGGTAAATCGTTCAGTACACAAATACATTAATGAAGAAGATTTTAGAAACGAAATTAACACTTATGAAGAACTGCAAGTTAGTGGTTCACAATTTTAAATCAGAATAAATGGCGAAGAAAAAAATACTATTACTTTCAGATGACCTTCGAATGTCATCAGGTATTGCAACAGTATCAAAAGAATTTGTATTCGGAACCTTTGATAAGTTCGATTGGGTACAATTAGGAGCAGCAGTTAATCATCCAGATAAAGGAAAAGAAATAGATTTGGGTGAAGATGCTCGTAAAATTAGTGGAGTAAAAGATGCTTCTCTTAAAGTGATTCCTTGGACTGGTTATGGAGATGCAAATATTCTTAGAGAACTAATCATGAGACACCAACCTGATGCAATTCTACACTTCACAGACCCAAGATATTGGAGATGGTTATATGAGATTGAAGCTGAAATTAGACAGAACATTCCAATCTTATTCTATCATATTTGGGATGACCTACCAGACCCTGATTACAATAGAGATTACTATGAATCTTGTGATTGGTTAGGTTGTATATCTAAACAAACTTATGGTATTGTAAAAAGAGTAGGCCAAATCAAATCTCCAACAATTAAAAACTTAGAAGATTGGCAAGTAGATTATGTTCCTCATGGTATCAATTCTGATTTATACAAACCAGTAGAAGTGCCCGAAGAATTTAGAAAATCGGTTCTTGGTGATAAAGATTACAAGTTCGTTCTGTTTTGGATGAATAGAAACATCAAACGTAAACAACCTTCAGATGTAATTTGGGCATTCAAACAATTCAGAGATGGATTACCTGAAGAAGATAAAGATAAGGTATGTTTGATTATGCACACCGCACCAAAAGACCAAAATGGTACTGACTTGATTGCAGTTGCAGAAAAGATTGCACCAGAATGTGATATCAAATTTTCAACGGATAGAATTTCACAACAACAACTAAACTATCTTTACAACTTATCAGATTGTACAATCAACATTGCTGGTAACGAAGGATTTGGTTTAGTAACTGCAGAATCAGTTATGGCTGGAACACCCATTATCGTAAATGTTACAGGTGGAATGCAAGACCAATGTGGTTTTAAATTAGATGGTAAATACTTTACCGCAGATGATTATGCAGAGATTGGTTCTTTACACGAATGGAGAAAGTGGGAAGATAAAGTAACTCATGGTGAGTGGGTGAAACCAGTATGGTCAAGAGCACAAACTATGGTTGGTTCAATTCCTACTCCTTATATCATAGATGATAAAGTTGATGTAGTAGAAGTATCAGAATCAATCAGATATTGGTATGATATTCCAAAGGAAGAAAGAAAGAAACGTGCATTAGTTGGTAGAAAAGAATTCCAAGGAGAAATGGGATTAAATGCTAAGAATCAAAATAAATGTATGGCAGATGGTATCCTAAAAGGAATTGAAAATTGGAAACCAAAAGATAAGTTTAACGTTTACAAAATTAAATAATGAGTAAACCAATATTCGTAATCCGTTTCCCTGGTCATTGGAAATCTAAACAAATTCAAGTATCTCGTAAGGCGATTTATGATATGAAAGATTTGAATGAGGATTATCATGTGTTGGTTCTACAAGATAATGAAATTGAAAGTACAAGATTCGAGTGTTTCAATTCCCCCCACGAACCAGAAAAATTAGAAGAAATAACAAAACTTACAGAAATCTCAATCCAAAGATGTTTGAGAAATGAAGAAGATAACATAAAAAAAGAATTAGAAGATGAGTAAACCTTTATTAGTATTTCAGGCACCAGTTGCAACAAGAAGTGGGTATGGTGACCATTCAAGAGATATACTCAAATCACTATTTGAGTTAGATAGATACGATATAAAAATTGTACCAACAAGATGGGGTAATACTCCACAAGACCAATTAGACCCATCATCGGAATTTGGACAAAAGGTAATCCAAAATATAGCAACCCAAGTTGATAGACAACCTGATATCTTTATTCAGATTTCAGTTGCAAATGAATTTAAAAGAGTTGGTAAATATAATATTGGAATTACCGCAGGAGTTGAAACAACAGTAGCACCTCAAGATTTTTTACAAGGTGGTAATCAGATGGATTTAATTATTACACCATCTCAGTTTACCAAAGATACTTTAGTAAAAACTGTTTACACTCAAGTTGATAAAAACACACAACAAAAAACCGGAGAATTAAAATTAACAAAACCAGTTGAGGTTTTATTTGAAGGAGTAAATACAGAGATATTCAATGGTAAATCTTCTTCTTCTATTTTAGAAGGAGTTGATACAGATTTTAACTTCTTATTTGTAGGACATTGGTTGGCAGGAGATTTAGGACAAGATAGAAAAGATGTAGGAATGATGATTAAAACATTCTGTACAGTTTTCAAAGATTTACCAAAGAAACAACAACCTGGTCTTATTCTTAAAACTTCACAAGCAGGATTTTCGGTAATGGAAAGAGAAGGTATCTCTAAAAAGATACAAGAAGTAACCAATCAATTTGGTGATTCCTGTCCTCCAATTCATTTAGTATTTGGTGATTTATCAGAAAGTGAATTAAACTCTCTTTACAACGATAAAAAAGTAAAGGCAATGTTGATGTTCACTAAGGGTGAAGGATATGGTAGACCACTTGCAGAATTTGCATCAACAGGTAAACCAATTATTGTTTCCAAATGGAGTGGACATACAGATTTCTTACCAGAAGAAAATACAGTTTACTTAGAAGGTGAGTTAAAAGAAGTACACCCATCAGCATCAAATAAATTTTTATTGAAAGAATCAAAATGGTTCACAGTAGATTATTCAAAAGCAGCTGGTAAAATCTATGATGTATTCAAAAATTATAAAACTTATTTGAAAAAATCAGAAGGATTAAAAACAAATATAGTTAAAAACTTTAACTTAACTAAACAAACTGAGGTTCTAAAAGGAATACTTGATAAGTATGTTAAAGTACAACAAAAAGTAGAATTAAAATTACCAGAAATTAAGAAGTTATAATGGCTTTTACAAGACAGTATAAAACATTTTTAAGACCTGAACGTAGAGTTCCTCGTTCTCAAATCAGACCGAGGAATATCTATCGTATCACAACGTATCGTGGTGGAGACCCATCTACTAAAAGTGGTGAAGATGCAAGATATATCTTTGTGATTGGTATTGTTGGTCATAAAGTTCATGCAATCAAACTAAACCCAATTAAACCTATTGATTTTACCAACTTTATCAACAAACTTAGAGATAAGAGAATTCCAATAGGTTCAGACCAAGCATTAGAACTTTTACTCAAAAAGTTTTCTAAAGACGGAAATGCTCTTTTTGAATCATATATTAAAAATAATTCTAAAATATATTCTCGTTCCCTTTCAAATTACAGAACTTATATTTTGAATAGTATTATAAATGTATATGAGATTAGATTTGAAGAAGATTTTCTAAGAAGTTTATTTAAAGAAGGTTCTACCCAATCTACAAGACAGCAGATTATAACAGATGAAATAAACGAAGATACAGATGACAATTAGTTACGCAATAACAGTACACAACGAATTAGAAGAACTAACTAGGTTATTAGATTTTTTAAACAATAACATTAGAGAAGAAGATGAAATTATAGTTCAGTATGATGAAGATGGTGTAACCCAAGAAGTGGTAGAGTATTTAGATATAATGCGTAAAATGCATGAAATTGTTGTTGTGGAATTCCCTCTTAACAAAGATTTTGCATCTTACAAAAACAATCTTAAAAAACATTGTACAAAAGATTTCATATTCCAAATAGATGCAGATGAAATCCCAACTGAATATTTGGTGAGATGGTTACCTAAAGTTCTTGAAGATAACCCAGTTGATATTATCTTTGTACCAAGAGTAAACACAGTTGATGGATTAACTCAACAACACATAGATAAATGGAGATGGAATGTAAACGAAAAAGGTTGGGTAAATTGGCCTGATTACCAAACTCGTATTTACAAAAATACAGAAGATGTAACTTGGATGAATAAGGTACATGAAAAAATTACTGGTTATGATACATTCTCAAACTTCCCAGCGGAAGAACAATGGTCATTGTATCATCCAAAGAAAATAGATAGACAAGAAAAACAAAATCAATTTTACGAAACAATATAAGTTATGGAAGGAAAATTTAGACCATTAGGAGATAGAGTCCTAATCAAACCACATGAGAAAACAGAAAATAAAACTGCAAGTGGTATTATCTTAACAGAATCATCACAACAATCACAAAAAGTTTATGGTGATGTGGTATCCATAGGAACTGGTATCTTTTCTCAGAGTGGAGATAGAATACCAATGACCGTAAAAGTTGGTGATGTGGTGATGTACGAAAAAGGACAAGGTACAAACGAAATAGAAGTTGGTACTGAAAAATATTTACTATTTAATGAACACCAATTAATTGGTATAGTAAGTAAATAATGTTTGTAGAAACTAAAAAAAGAACAATACTAAAAACTTTCAGTTGGAGAGTAGTAGCAATACTAAACTCCTTCTTAGTATTGACTGTTAATGTAACAGATAATAATTTTTTGAATGCACTTTATATGAACATCACAGGTTTCATCGTGTATTATTTTTTTGAAAGAATTTGGAATAAAATAAAATATGGGAGAGTAACTGAATGAAAATATTAGTAACAGGAGGTGCTGGTTTCATAGGAACCAACCTCATTAAAAGACTATTAAAAGAAGGTCATGAAGTGGTATCACTTGATGATTATGAAACTGGACTTCAAGAAAATGAAGTTGAGGGAGCAACATATATAATGGGTGATATTGAATCACTTGGATATTGGAAAGGTGATGGATTTGATTTATGTTATCACTTGGCAGCATTAAGTAGAATTCAACCATCATTCGAAAACCCAACAGAATGTTTTAGAGTAAATGCTCAAGGTTCACAAGTTGTAGCAGAATGGGCAAGATTAAATAATGTAAAAGTTGTTTATGCTGGTTCATCTTCAAGATGGCATGACCCATTCCAATCACCTTATGCTGCATTTAAACATATGGGTGAAGAAGTATTCAAACTATACAGACAAACATATGGTTTAGATGCTGAGATTTGTAGATTTTATAATGTATATGGACCTGATGAAATCATCGAAGGTGATTGGGCAGCAGTAATTGGAATTTGGAGGAGACAAGTTAGAGATGGTGAAAAAATTACCATTGTTGGTGATGGAGAACAAAGAAGAGATTTCACTCATGTAGTTGATATCGTAGATGCACTTTATAGAGTGGGTATGGGTTCTGAAAAACACGAAGATGCATGGGAACTTGGTTGTGGTGTAAATTATTCAATCAATGAAATGTATGAAATGTTCAAAGAAAAGTTTCCACAGATAGAATCACTTTATTTACCAGACCAACCAGGTAATTACAGAAAAACTTTGAGAGAAAACGATGATACTCTTGAAAGATTAGGATGGGAACCAAAAGATAGATTAAGAGATTATATCCAAAGTTTATGATTGGAATAGTAGGACAAGGTTTTGTTGGTAATGCAGTTTATCAAAAGTTTAAGAACTATTATGATGTTCTTACCAATGATTTAGATGAAAATAAATCTACCGCAACATTAGAGAATTTAACTCAAATGTGTAGTACTATTTTCTTATGTTTACCAACTCCAATGAAATCAGATGGTAAATGTGATACTTCTATATTAGAAAAGGTTTTAGATACGATTGATTTACTTACAGATAATTTAGAAACGAAAAAAACAATAGTAATTAAATCTACAATACCACCTGGTACTACTGAAAAATTTAATAAAAGATATGAATCATTGGATATTGTATTTAATCCAGAGTTTCTTACAGAAAGAAACGCGGTAGAAGATTACAATAATCAGAATAGAATTATTTTAGGAGGACCAAGACCAAGTACTACTGAATTAAAACAAGTATTCTCAAAAGTATTTCCTAAGGCACATATTATTAAGACTGATTCTACTCATGCAGAAATGGTTAAGTATCTTACTAATTCATTTCTAGCAACCAAAGTTTCTTTTGCAAATGAGATATATCAAATTTGTGAAGGTTTACATATAGATTATGATAAAGTAGTAGAATATGCAACCTATGATGAAAGATTGGGTAAATCACATTGGAACGTACCAGGCCATGATGGTGATTTTGGTTTTGGTGGACATTGTTTTCCAAAAGATTTATCAGCACTTTTAAGATTAGCAGAAGATTTGAATGTGGTTGATAATGTACTCAGTGCAGTAGAACAAACTAATTACTCAGTTAGAAAGAATAGAGATTGGGAACAAATGAAAGGAAGAGCAGTATCATGAGTAAAATAGATGTAGCAATATCAACAATAACAAAATTCTATCCAAAAGATATTGAACCTTGGGTAGAATCACTAAATCAAAGTGGATTTGATGGTAAACGAATGATGGTTGTTTATGATGTACCACAAGAAACTATTGATTATCTTAAAGAAAATCATTTTGATATTTTTCAATCACAATTATCTCACCACCTTTTTAACCAAAGATTCAGAGATACTGCAATGATTTTAGAAAAATATGAGTGTGATAGAATCATTTGGACTGACATTAGAGATGTGGTATTTCAATCAAACCCAACAACATGGTTAAATAAATACCAAGAAAAACCTATCATCGCCTGTTCAGAAGCAGTAAAACTTGGTGATGATGATTGGGCACAAGTTTGTGCTGGTACTTCATTCAAGTTAGAATGGAATTGGTTACAACACGAAGAATCTTATTGTGCTGGTTCTATTTGTGGTGATAAAGATTATATCATTCCTTTGTTCCACAATATTTTTAGATGGGGAATTACTGGTGAGAATCCAACTCAAGCAGCAGACCAACCTGCGTATAATATCTTAATTAAACAACAACAATGGAAAGATAAAGTACAATTTGTAAAACAAGAAGAAGGTCTTGCAGTACAAATGGGAACTACATTTATCAAAAAAGATTTCTTTGGTGATAAGTTAATGGAACCAACTCCTTTAGTAGAAGAAGATGGAACTGTTACAAATCAAAAAGGAGAACCATTTACGATTGTTCATCAATACGATAGAAATCCACAATTAAAAGAAATTATACACAAAAAGTATAAAAGATAATGGATATTTATAGAGAACCAAATAAAACAGATAATCCAATTGGATTTACTTACGATAAGTGGAAAGAAATAAGACACTTGGGTCAGTATGATAAAGAATACAATGACTTCCTAAAAGACAAAAGAGTCGTAGTTGTAGGACCAGCTCCCTCTTTAGAAGGTTTGGGAATGGGAAAGTTAATTGATAGTTATGATTTGGTAATTAGAGTAAATAAAGGATTTCCTGTTGAAGAAGGTCTTAGTAATGATATTGGAAATCGAGTAGATATTCACTATCATTGTTTATGTACAACTATGGAATGTGGAGGACCTGTTTTTTATAAAGAAATGAAAGACCAAAATGTTTTTGTTTCATGTCCTTATCCTAAATACGTTGGTCCTTTTTATAACGATGTTGTTAGATTTGAGAATGACAATAAAAAATGGAATTTACCCTTTCATGTTATAGATACCGAATACTATCTAAATATCGCAGATTGGGTGGGAACACGACCAAATTCAGGTACACTTACCATTGTGGATTTACTTGCTTATGATGTTAAAGAATTATACATCACAGGATTTACATGGTTTAGAGGTGGTTGGAGAAAGTCTTATAAAGATATGCAAGAAATATTTGGTGAAGAAAAAGGAAAAGAACTTGAAACAAAGTGGTTAAATGAAGAATTTAATGGAACTCATAAACAAAAACCACAAGAAGATTTGGTAAGAGAAATATATCTCAACGATGGTAGGGTTAAGATTGATGATATAATGAAACAAATTTTAGAAGTAGAATGATTATATACATTCCAATAAAAGAAAACTCACAAAGAGTACCTAATAAAAACTTTAGAGAGTTTAAGGGGAAACCACTTTGGGAACATACCATAGATAAATTAAAAGGTTATAGGGTAGTAGTTGATACCGATTCAGAAACTATTATTGAATCTTGTAAATTTAAAGAATGGGTTACCACTTATAAAAGGCCAAAAAAATTAAAAGGGGATAAAGTTTCAGTTGTAGATTTAATCAAAAACTACTTTGATAAAAATCCAACTAAAGAAATAATAGTACAAATTCATGTAACATCACCTTTTTTTGATGTAAAACATTTAGAAGAAGTACAAAAACAAATTAGATTATATAATTACGATTCAGTATTTTCGGTAGATGTGGTTCAAAATAGATTTTGGAGAGATGAAGAATATGGGTTAGTTCCTATTAACCACAATCCAATGAAGTTAGAACAAACACAAGATTTACCAAAATACTATATGGAAAATTCATATCTATATGCATTCAAACAATATGTTTTGGAATTTGGTAATCGTATAGGAAAAAATCCAACTACAATACAAGTGGGATTTCCTAACAATTTAGATATAGATACAGAAGATGATTGGAATTTAATAAAAACCTTAGAACACTATGAGCGGTAAATCACCCCTATTTAACTTTTTACATTCAAAGAAGAATGAATCTTTAGAAATTTTAGAAATTGGAGTTGCACAATGTGGAACTGGTATCCAAATTCTAGAAAAATATCCTAACTTCAATTATACCGGTATTGATAAGTGGGAATTTGATAAAACACTTCAACATGAAGGCAATAAAATACGAAATTGGAATTCACAAGAAAAATGGGATGGTATTTATCAAACAGTTTTGAATAATACTGAAAAGTTTGGTAATAGGTGTAATATTATAAGAGAATGTTCTCGTGAATTTTTACCTACTTATAATAAAAAATTTGATTTTATTCACATAGATGGTGACCATTCTGCAGAAGGAGTTTACCAAGATTTACTTCTTTGTAAAGGTCTACTTAAATCTAATGGAATTATGTGGATGGATGATATAGAACTTTCTTCGGTAAAACAAGGAGTTAATAGGTTTTTAGAAGAACATACAAATTATAAATTAAAAGATAAATTTAAAGTATATATTACAGATGAATGATATAAAACACCTTAAAGGAATTGGTAAAGGTAAAAGAATATTTTTAGTTGGTAATGGTCCTTCTTTAAATGATATGAATTTAGACCTTTTGGAAAACGAAGATTCAATTGCAATGAATCGTATTGAATTAATTTATCCAAAAACAAAATGGAGACCTACTTATTATATTTTTTGTTCTTCTAATTGCGGAGATAATAGATGGGGTAAAAAATGGTCTAAATCTATTATTAAAGCCTCCACAGAACCAAATACTCAACCACTAATATGGGATAGATTTAAATCTACTATTGAAAACAAATCGGAGGATAAATTACCAGAAGATACAACATATCTAAAATCATTTTCAGAAAATCCTATTGGTAATGATAATTGTTTCTCAACTAATGCAGAAGAAAGATTGGATAAGAGTGGAACTTCTATGAATGTTGCTCTTCAACTTGCATACTATATGGAATATGATGAAGTTTATATTATTGGTTGTGATTCTAATTGGAAAACCGCAACCAATACACTTAATACAAAGGAGGGTGATATAAACCACTTCCATCCTGATTATCATGCTCATATTGGTGATGGTAATAGAGAATTTTGGAGAATGAATACCACACATAAAACTGCAAAAAAATTCTTTGATAAAAGAGGTACAAAGATTATGAACGCAGGAGTAAATTCTGCAATCGATGCATACGAAAAAATTGATTTTAAAAGTTTGTTTTAAAAATAAAAATGAAAATAGCGGTAATAATACCAGGATTAATAAGAACATTTAATAATAATAATGTAATTAAATCTTTTAATAGAACTTTTGAAGATTACGATATTGATGTTTACTCTTCGATATGGGATATAAGAGGTAAATATACACAAAATAAAAAATATAAATCAACTATAAATTATCTTAGTGAAGAAAAAGTTACGGATAGTGATATAGATGTTTTAAAGAAATCATACAAAATAAAAGAAATAAAAGTTGATAGTTTTAAAGAGTGGTCAGATGAAAATGAAAATTTTTTAAAAGAGTACAATCATAAACACCCAAATTCAGGATATCAAATGACAAAAAACGGTATATTTTCTCAATATTATCAAATTTTAGAAAGTTTTAAAATGATACCTAATTTAGATTTATATGATGTAATAGTAAAAACTAGATATGATATTACATTTAATAAAATAGAATTTGATAAAATAAATTTGGAAGAAAATACTTACTACACATTAGAAGTAACTAATGATATAAATGTACCAACTGATTTTGTATTTTTTGGCACCCCATCATTTATGAAAAAGTTTATGGGTATTTATGAGTATATGAAAAATGTAGATGAGTTCAATCCAAATAATTTTCACAAAACACATCCTGTATATACTCCTGAAATATTTACTTTAAAATTTTTACAAGATAATAACTATAACTTCAAAAATTTAAAATTAAACCCAAAAAGAATAAGATGAAAAAACTATACACAGGTGGAACTTTTGATTTATTTCATTATGGACATATTAATTTTCTAAGACAATGTTCTAAATTATGTGATAAAGTTATTGTTTCATTAAATACAGATGAGTTTATAGAACAATATAAAGGGAAGCCTCCTATCATGAATTATGAAGAAAGAGAAAAATCTTTGTTATCTTGTAAATATGTGGATGAAGTTATACCAAATTTATCAGGAGCAGACAGTAAACCAACTATATCTTCAGTAAATCCAAATATTATTGCAATAGGTGATGATTGGGCAGGTGGAAATTATTATAAACAAATGGATTTTACTCAAGAATGGTTAGACGAAAGAGACATTTTATTAGTTTATCTTGCATATACTCAAGGAATATCAACAACAGAAATAAAAAATAGAATAAAAAATGAATTATAAAAAAACCCTCGATTTTATTAAATCTAAAACTTCATTTTCACCTAAGATTGGAATTGTCTTAGGAAGTGGATTAGGTAGTGCAGTAAAAAATATTAAAATAGAAACATCTATACCATACGAAGAGATACCTGGTTTTTTAAAACCAACAATAAAAGGTCATAGTGGTAATTTAATTTTTGGATATATGAGTGGTAAGCCTGTTGTGGCTATGCAAGGAAGAAATCATTACTACGAAGGACATACAATGAAAGAGATTACCTATCCAATAATAATTATGAAAATGTTAGGGATTCATACTTTAATTACATCAAATGCTACTGGTGGAATGAAAGAAGATATGGAGATAGGTGATATAATGTTTGTAAATGACCAAATAAATATGATGGGAGACAATCCACTATTGGGTGAAAATGATGATACACTTGGTCCAAGATTTTTAGATGTAAGTAAAATATATGATAGAGCAATGATATCTCATGCAAAGAAGTTCTCATTTAATAATGATATAAAAGTACATGAAGGTGTTTTAACCGCTTTATCAGGTCCTACATATGAAACTCCTGCAGAATATAAGTGGTTACGAATTATTGGAGCAGATGCCGTTGGTATGTCAACTATACCTGAAATGTTAGTAGCAAAACACATGGGATTGAAATGTTTTGCAATGTCTTTAATTACAGATTTAGGTATAATTGGTAAAATTGTTGAAATATCTCATGAGGAAGTTATAAAAGAAGCTTCTATTGCGGAACCAAAAATGATTTCAATTCTTGAAGATTTAGTTAAAAATTTTGCATGAAAAAATTATTTTTAAATTGGGATGTAATTGAAAATCTTGTTATAGATTTATCAAATAAAATAGACACTTCAAAATATAAAGGAATATTTGGAGTACCAAGGGGAGGATTAATACCTGCTGTTTTGTTATCACATAGAACTGAAATAAAAATGGTTGATTATATTGATGATACTGTTTTAGTAGTGGATGATATTGTAGATACTGGTGAAACTTTGAAAGATATTACAAATGATATTGTTTGCTTACATAAAAAATTTCATTCAAAAAAAGAACCAATGTTATATGGAAATCTTGTTGATAACGATATTTGGATTGTTTATCCATGGGAACTAGAAGATTCTAAAGAAAAAAGAGACAAAACATTTGGAAATTAAAAATATTTTTCTTATATTTGTACTATGAAATTATTATGGCAACAAATACCATCTACTGAGGTAACTAAAATTTATTGTAATTCTAATTGTGATGGTATCGTTTTAGACACAGAACATGGAGTTTTCAATAATGAAACTTTATTTACTCTTATCCAACTCATAAACACAAGTGGTAAGAAATCTTTTGTAAGAGTAACAGAACCAAACAAAACTTTCGTAAGAATGTTATTGGATAGTGGAGTAAGTGGATTGATATTCTCAACACTTGATGTTCTACAAATATCTGATATTAGAAATTGGTGCTTGTTTCCACCTTATGGAAAACGAGGTCAAGGTTTAGTTTCAGAAAACGATTGGGGTGATAAACCATTACAAGAAAATAAAGTGATACTTGTTGCCCAAATAGAAAATCACCATAGTATCAACCAACTTGATTTTATCAAAGGTTCAGACCTTTTTGATTATTATTTATTAGGACCTTACGATTTAACTGCAGATTTAGGGTGTGTTGGTGATTGGAATAATAAAAGTTATATACTTAATATAACAAAGTTTAATGAAACTATACCTCAAGAAAAACGAGGTGTTCATTTAGTTTCAAATATAGAAGAAGAATATAAACAAAAATTTAAAGATTATGGGTTCGTTGCAGTTGGAATGGATACCACTATTATTAAAAGAGAAATAAATAAATTAGAACAATTATGGCAGGATTAAATTTCGAAAACATTGGTGATAAATTTTTAGAAGTAACCAATACAAAAGAATGGATTGAATTACAAGAAAAATTCAATGATTGTGTTGATATCTTTATATTAGGTCATGGTGGTAACTTAGGAGTTGCTGACCATGCAGCAGTTGATATCTCACGATTATCAAATGGAACAAAGAATGCACAGGCACCTGGTAGTGGTATTGTAGCAACATCTTTAATCAATGATTCATCTTTTGATGATTGGATGGTACATTGGTTAAGACAAAGAACAGTATCAGCAACACAAGAACAATTAAACAAAACTTTGGTACTTGGTATTTCTTCAAGTGGTAAATCAGTAGATATTATCAAAGCATTAGAAGATGGACAATCAAGAGGAATGCAAGTAGCAATGATTACTTCTTATCCTATTCCTGCAAAAGTAGAATCATTGACTGAAGTTGTATTGGGTGCTGAATATTATCACACTGCTGAAGTTCTTACTTTACTCTTAACTTATGAACTTACTCATGGTAGTGGAAAAGTTTGTCCTCCTATTTTCCAAAACTCACCTGAGGATTTAGAATTATTAAATAGACAAGGTGGTGCTGCGGCTACAAGAAAACATTCTTATCCTGATGAGTTGGTAAACATCGGTGTAGATTTCGATGGTGTGATTCATAAGAACTCAAAAGGTTATCACGATGGAACTGTTTATGATGAACCAGTAGATGGTGCAAGGGAAGCCCTACAAAAATTATCTGAAAAATATACTGTTATTCTTTATACTGCAAAAGCAAGAAAAGATAGAGGATTGGTAAATGGTAGAAGTGGAACACAATTGATTTGGGATTGGTTAAAAGAACACGATTTAAATCAGTATGTATCAAAAGTAACCGCAGAAAAACCAAGAGCAGTTGCATACATTGATGATAAAGGAATTAAGTTTGATAATTGGGATAACGTATTATCACAAATTGATTTAGATTGAAAATTGTAATATCAATATTTTGTTTACCTTATGAAATTGATGAGTTAGAAACTACACTCAATCAACTTCGTAGAGCATATTATTATTTGAGTGATAAAAATGAATGGTATTTGGATGTAACTATGTGTACATCTGATGATATGGTTAATTGGAAAAAATCATCTTTACCAAAATCTTATTTTGAAGATAAACTTTTAAAACTAAGCTCACAATCAGATTGGTGTGTAAAATACTTTAGAAGTTCTTCCAAAATATTAGGTTGTGTTTCTCAAAGAAGAGCATCTATTTTACAACATAAAGACGCTGATTATTTTATTTGGTTAGATACTGATATTATATTTGAAGAAAGAACTCTTTCTTATTTAGAAAATACACTTCAACCTGTATTAGATATAACTCCTATGAATATTATAACACCAGAACTTGTTAGAATTTGGGATAATACTTGGGATTGTTTGGTAAACGAAAATTTTATAGATAAAAAAGTTGGATATCAAAAGTTAGCAGACCCATACAAAGATAGTGGTATCAAAGGAGATGTTGGTATAGAAAGAGTAGAAAATACTATATCCTCACAATCTCGATTTAAGTTTGCAGGAGGATGGTTCACTTGTATAAGTGGTAGGTTACTTAGAAGAATTGGAATACCTGAATCATTTGGACACTATGGATATGAAGATACATTTATAATGGTTGCTGCTGAAAAATTATTAAGAGAAGGAAAAGAAGATATCCAACAATTTAAACTTAAAAATGTAGTAGTTTGTGAAAATTATAAATACAGAAACAATTCACATTATTTAAATAACATATCTGTTTATGATAGAAGAAAACAATTTAAACAGATATCAGAATCCAATTTTATGAAAGAATTGGAAAAAATAAATTAACATTAAAACCCACGAAAGTGGGTTTTTTTATTAAACCTCATCATATTTATAAAGGAATATGTTATAGAAACTTGTTACTTCATTAGTTTCAAAAATTAGTTTTATTTATCGGTTTCGCAAATAAGTTATGGTAATCTAAAAAAGGAGATTACTTTGAAAACTTTTGCACAGAGAATCTTGTTAGGGTTGTCGTTGATGTTGTTACTTTCTTCATCTTCCTCAAACTTTGAACAAGATAATTTTATTTCAATCGGTGAGATAACCAACGAAATTCGAGTTGGACCTTTCGCGGGCAACCCTTCTATGGCCTACGGAGTTCGAAACATACTCGAAGAACTACTCTTAGACTTAGACTACGATTTATCGGATAACGCAGAAAGAAAAATCAACGTAAGGTTGGTATTTTTCGATATAACTAATATTGGTAAATCCATAGGGGTTTATCACAACAAGGTTTCACAAACACAGATTATAGCAATCGGTGAACTTCAAATTGGGAACAAAGTAAAGAAACGAACTACTAAAAAAGGTGTTAGTAAGGAAATCTCTACGTCTACTCTCGTGGTTGCATCAGATGGACAATTTAATCAACAAACCGCTTCGAACGCATTGAAGAAGGTTTTAGTAGAAATCGTGGAGGATTTACTTAAATGAAAAAATTATTAACATTATTATTCATATTCTTTGTAGGGAATATCTTTGCACAAGATATGAAATTAGACCATTCGTACATTAATCCAGCTGGCTTTGTAGTTGGTGATACGATTACGGTGAAGTTTTACACATTGGATGAGAATTCAGCACTACCAACTTTGGTACAGTATGATTTCCAATGGAACAACAAACTATTAGAATTTATCGATTACACTTGGAAAGTAACCGGTAATGGAACTAACTCAACTGCACAAACTGCATGGACTAGTTGGACAGGATATACATTCAATGGAGATACAGGATATGATGCATCATATTTGACAACTCAATATGATTCATGGAATGCTGGTGGTGCTTCTTATTCATATGATGCAGATTGGAATGTGGGTAGAATCACAATTCAAGATGCAGTTGCAATTGAACACAATGATACCCATATTGAAGTTAGATTTTCAATCAAAAACATTAACTCAACTAACTATACAGATTACTCAGAAACTACAAAACTGAATTGGGCAAGAGCAGAAGATAACTCAACTGGTACTGTTTACGATGTAGATGGTATGACAATGTCGATTGATTTAGGAAATGTATCTGTACCAACTGATGGTGGAGTAACTATTAAAGTAGATGTACCACACTCAAATAAATCAGATATGGGATATTCTATTTACCACAATACTCAGTTAGATGAAACAAATGGATATCCAAAAGAAGGAGAACTACCTGAATTTAGTGGTAAATTTGATGCAAATGGAGAAGTGGTATTCAATAATTTATACCAAGATGAAGAATATTGGATTAGTATCTACGCTGATAAAGGAACAGACCAATGGTTAGATAATGTAATCACAGTAACAGATGTTTACAAAATCTTCCAATACTCATTAGATACTGATATCAATGGTGGTGGTAACTCTTGGGAATACTACATTCAAAGTATTTTGGCTGAAGTTACCAATGACCAAACAGTAGATTTTGATGACTCATATGAATTATTAGCACACATCAATGGTGTAACAACATCGGGCAACGTTACCTCTGATGCAAATGGTGCTTTTAACCTAAGTGGACTTTTAACTACATTTGGTGATGACAAAGCACCATTTAACCATACTATAAAACCAACTGCTAATCAATCAGTATTCACTTTTGGACATGGTTTAAGAGGTGATGTTGATTTTTCACACTCTACAATACCAACATCGACTGATTCAAAAGTTGGTGGTGCTAATACAACTGCTAAAACTTCTACTCAAGAAATTTTAATGAGTAGAGCGGTAGAACAAGCAAATTTGGATATTTCATCTCGTTTAGAAGGAGGAAAAGTATTAGTAGATATCTCAACTACAAAAGCAGGAATGGTTGGAGTACAATTCAACATTTCTTTTGATGATACAATGTTAGAGTTGGATGATATTATCTACGATACAGGAAACGAAATGACAAACTTTGGTAACGTAAAAGGAAACAAAGTATCATTTGGTTCATTAGATTACAAAGGAGATGTTTCAGTTAAGACTGGTACACCTTACAAACTAATCTTTACCCCAAAACAACAACTGACAAACACAGCAGGTTTAGTTACATTCAAAATCACAGAAGGTGTGAAACAAGATGGAACTAAAGTAAAACTGAATATACAATAAGGAGAAAAAATGAAAAACTTAAAATATACTTTATTACTGTTACTGATGTTTGGATGTACCAAAGATATGGATTTCGTTGGACCAATGTCATTAGTACCAGAAAATCTAAAGATTGAAGAACCAGTAGGATTAAAATTAGAATCAATTTTTACTACTAACCAAGTTTCAATCAACGTAAAGTTACCCGAAGATGGAACTTATAGATTAAAAATTAGAAATATAGATAATACTCTTATTTCACAAGAAAGATTGAGTGCAAAGGAAGGTGATAACTTACTTTCCATTTATACAAAAAATTTAGGTAAATCTTCTTTTACAGTAGAATTAACAACAGATAATCATACTGTTTTAGGAAGAGCGGTTTTCGTTAATCAATAAGGAAAGAAAAAATGAAAAAAGTTTTATTGTTATTAGGATTTTTGTTAACACTATCGTGTGCAAATCCTTCGATGGAAAGAGGATTGGAATCTTTAAATGATTCTTTGGAACAATTAGAAATTGGTATTGATGCTTTGGGTATTCCTCAAATGATTGATGATTTAGATTCAATGAATGTGATGGTAGGTCAGTTAATCGTAGATGTTGAAGAATATTCTGCTCAAATGGAAGAATTTAATGCTAAGGTATTGGAGATTAAAGATAGATTAGAAGCTATGTTAATTACAGTACAAGGTGTTACTGAAGAAGTAGATGGGATGATTGTAACAACTGGTGGGTTGGCAACAACAGAACAAATGCAAAATTTACTTTCTCAAGTACAAGAATTCCAACAAGGTGTTGATATCTTAGTTGCAATTGCAGACTATGATTACGATGGAGTTCAAAACGCATTAGATAAGTGTCCTGATACACCATTATCAGAAATAAATAACGTTAATTCAGATGGGTGTTCCCCATCACAATTGGGAGATTAAAAAATGAGTGAAGAACAACAAGGTGGGTTTTTCTCACAACTAAAAAACCAAGTTATCGCAGGAACAGGAGTAATCCTTACTGGTCTTGGTGGATTGTTTATGGATGAAGTAAAATCATTCATTGGTATCGCAGATGAAGAAGAAGGTGGTGCTAAAACTGAAGTGGTTCAAGAAAATAACCAATCACAATCAGTAAATGTAACTGGTCCTGAAATCATCATCAACATACCAGAACAAAAACCAGCAGAAACAAGAACTATTATCAAAGAAGTTCCTGCAAAGAAGAAAAAAGAAAAAGAAGAGGAAATAGATTGGTAATATGAGTGAAGAACAAGAAAAAAAGTATCTACACGAAGCCGATACAAATGGTGATGGTGTAGTATCTGAAGAAGAACACAAAATGTATCTTGAGTTTAAGAGAAAAGAACTCGATGACCAAGATGCAATGAGAGATGCACAAAGAAAGATGGCATGGTTTGCTATGTTTGGTATGTTACTTTACCCATTTGCGGTAGTACTTGCCGATTTAGTAGGTTTAGACCAAGCATCACAAATTCTTGGTGATATGGCAGCAACCTACTTTGTATCAGTTGCAGCAATCGTAGCAGCATTCTTTGGAACACAAGCATATCAAAAAAACAAACAATAAGTTAATATAAAGGAGAAATAGATTATGGAAACGTTAAACACGATTTTTACAGAAAAGTTATCAGATTACAAAGTAGTTGATATTGTTTTAAAAACATGGATTGCTGGTTTGATGACATTAGTTGTTTTAGGTTTTGTATCACTTGGATGGGGAATTATATCCGGTGAAGCAGATATTCAAAACGCAACATTTGGTATCTTTGATACGTTAGGAAGTTAATTATGAAAAAAATATTATTGTTAGGTTTACTTCTGATGGGGGTAAACTCTTACGCACAAATAGGAGAAATTAAAGCAGAAGAATATGTAGCAGAATTCGAGAAGAAAAAATCAATCGATGATGTTTCAGATTATTATGGTGATATGTTACCAGTAGCTTTACTCAACGTTGGTATCTCTGATGATTTATATGAGATGTATCCAGAATTGAGAGATGGTAGAGTAGGTTTAGGTCTTACCAACATCGTAATAGAATACTTAGATTGGACAAATAGATTTGAGTTTGTAGAAGAAAAATCTGAGATTAAAGATAGAATGAAATCACAATGGGTTGCATCAAGAAAAGGTGTTTCAGAAAACCAAGTTTATGGAATGGGTAAAATCAAGTTAGCAGAATATTTTGTTACAATTGAAATATATGATTTCTCTGTTTCAGAGGATGAGGTTTTATCACTTAAAGATGGTTCTAAACAAACACAAACAACTCGTTTAGGTTTACAAGTAAGGTTTACTAATGCAGAGAATGGTACATACTTCGTAGGTTCAGGTCTTGGTGATGCTAAGACCGTTAAAACCCAAGAGGGTTTGCTGGGATTAGATTTAGATGAAATCAAATTCAGACAATCAGCGATAGGGGTATCTACCAGAAAAGCATTGGAAACCGCTTCTGCACGAATCGTAGCTAGAATGATTCGTAAGGGTATATTTGAGAATTAGGAGGTAGTTTGTGAAAAAACTACTCCTCATATTCTTCCTACTTATAGGTTCTCTAACTTATGGGCAAACCACATTTACCCAAACTTTTGTGGATAGATGTACTGGTGAAACCCAAGTAGTGGTTGCAAACTTCGTAGGAGGTTCTGCAACTGTTGCTTTTTATAACAAAGTTAGAACCTTTACTTACCAAGAATTTACGAGTGGAGTACTTCATGCATGGTTATTAGAAACTTATGCTTGGTGGCAGGCATTATCACCTTGTTCGGATGTAACTCAACAAACACAAACTGCAACACAACAAGCAACTCAAGCACAACAACAGGCCCAACAAGCTCAACAAGCAGCAACTAACGCATCTCAATCTGCAACATCTGCTACAACTGCGGCAACAACTGCAAGTACCGCTGGAAGTACTGCTTCAGCAGCAACTCAAGCAACTCAAGGTACAACTGCAACAACTGGTACAACACAAACTACAACAACAAACACAGGTTCAACTAATACGAATACTGGTTCTACAAATACAGGTTCTACTAACACAAGTACAAATAATACAAGTGGGGGAACAACTAATGATACAACGAATAATACTGGCGGTACTACCAACGATGGTGGTACAACGAATACCGATTCTTCGTCAAGTAGTGGAGGAACAGAGACGGGTTCAACGTCAGAAGGCTCTACAACAGATACAAGTTCAAACGAAACATCAGATACATCAACAGAAGGTTCATCGGAAACAACATCAGATAGTGGCGGAACTGAAGAAGGAGGTTCAACAGAAGGAGGAACTGAAGAAGGTGGAGAGGTAGAATCATCAGAAACCGAATCTACTGAAACAGAATCAACTGAAGAAACTTCAAGTGAAGAATCATCAGAAGAAACTTCGAGCGAAGAAAGTTCTGAAGAATCATCAGAAGAAAGTTCAGAGGAATCAAGTGAAGAAGAATCATCAGAAGAAAGCTCAGAAGAAGAATCAAGTGAAGAAGAATCATCAGAAGAATCGGAAGAAGAAAGTTCAGAAGAAGAATCAGAAGAGAGTGAGGAAGAATCTGAAGAGTCAGAAGAAGAAAGTGAAGAAGAAGAATCTGAAGAGGAATCTGAAGAAGAGGAAGAGGAATCTGAGGAAGAAAGTGAAGAAGAATCTGAAGAGGAATCTGAAGAAGAGGAAGAGAAGGAAGAAAAGAAATTCATGCCTATCCAACTCAAGGCAGATATGATGTCAATGCAAACTCCATTAGGACCTTATAATCAAGTTCTTAACATTGGTGCTTCTCGTTCTTCTATCTATGGTGATGTTGCTTATTCAGCAAACATGATGATATGGGATAACTTACAACAAGTTTCTTTTATGGGTGCTCGTTCAAAGGTAAAGATAGTAACACCTGATTATTCAATGATTAATCATGATACTCATAAACATTATAAAAAAGGTAAAGATGTAAGTGATGAGGACCCACAAACACCACCAGTACCTTATGTTGCATATATCTCAGCAACTTCTATTGGATATTCTAATAACTATGGATACTCAACAATGATGTTATCACAATCCATGATGAAACCATTCAAAAATGGATTGACAGTAGGTATGGGGATATCAGCAGGTACAACTTTTGTATCTTATCCAATTAAAGAAAACTTTATGGTATCTTATAATGTTCTTGCAACTAAATCATTCCAATTGGGAAGTAGAATAACTTACTCACCAGCATTGATTTGGACACAAACTCCATTTATGAGTACCGAAAGTGGAGTAAACTTTGATTGGGAAAATCCAATGGGATTCCAATTTAAGAACGTATTAAAAGGAAGTGAAATAGATGGGATGGCAATCTTGGCAAACTCATTCACAGTACAACTAACAAAAAGATTTTCATTCAATGTAGGTTGGACAGCAATTAAATCAACTAACCCAATAGTACCTTTAATTAATTCATTTATGATAGGTTCTAAAATACCATTATAATTATTAGTATGAAGAAACTGTTTACAATATTATTATTTTTACTTTCGTTTGTGGGATTCTCACAAAGTGGTGATGGATATGTAAATTATACATCCTATAAAACGCACTATGGGGTTGGGTCTGATTCAGCTTATAATGGTGTAAATTATAGTGGATTAGCCGGTTCTGCAATCGAGTTAGAAGCAGTATTAGATGTAAATCAACCAGGTACAACTTTAACACATCAAGGAGAAGTATTAGCTAATTCAAGTGAAGGATTTGCAGGAGGTAGACCTTCCAGATGGTCTAACGATTATTATGCTGTTTACCACTATGGTTGGTTTCAGGCACAAGAAACAGGAACTTACTCATTCTCTCTACAATCGGATGATGGTAGTGGTTTATGGATAGATGGAGACTTAAAACTATTTAGACCTTGTTGTGGTACATCCTATGTAGATGTTTCCTTAACATCAGGACAATGGTACTTCTTTGAAACAAAATGGCAAGAATATCAAGGTGGTGATTATATGCTTTTGAAGTACTCACCTCCAAGTAATGCTAATTTCTTTTATGTTGGTGACCAAACACAGTATCTTAAAGTAACTAATATAGAACCAACACCTACATTTGTAAATACAGTTGCAAATGATGGACAAAATGCAATAATATATAAATCATTTAAAATTAATGATTATGCTAATAACAATAATCAGAGTGAATATAATGACCATCCACAAAGTTCATCTGATTTTGATGATATGTTTGATTATGCTAATAAAAATACTACTACTTGGACACATTGGGGTAGAGATACAGCAACAAAAGCATTTACTTGGCCATGGTCTAATATTCTACCAAGACATGACAACACCAACTTTGGGTGGATAATAGAAGGTTACTTTGTACCCCCAACTTCAGGTACTTATAAATTCCAATTAAACTCAGATGATAGAAGTGATTTTTGGTTTGATGCAAATGATGATGGAACAATTACTAATACAGGTATAGGATTGGGTAATGGTAGTAGAGAAGTTGATGTAACAAACTTAACCGCAGGAGTATCATATAAGTTTAGAGTTAGATTTGAGCAAGGAGCAGGAGGTGCTAATTTATACCTTAAATGGAAATCCCCTGAAGATGTAGCTGCAGGAGCAGCATTTGCTTTCAATGGTAATAGTATATGGAGTATAGATGCAGATAATTATGTTGAACCTCTTCACTATGATGTAAATTATAAATTCAGAAATATAGATGAAACTAATTTTTCTGTTAATACTTATTACGAAGTATCATCAAGTGAAATTGCACAAAATTCTAACTCAAGTGCAATCACATTGGATGCAAATGGAGAAGCAACAATTTCTTCTCAAGTAGATGAAACCCTATATTCAGATGGAACTAAAAAGTTTAGAGCTATACCAGATGAAGGAGGAATTGCAGCAGTACTTGGTTCAAATCAATATGGAACTGGTAATTTAAGATTCTACATTGATAAAAGAATGTTTGATGATGGATTTGATTTTGGAAGTATTACTTCGGTAGAAATACTTGATATTTATTCTGGCCCAACGGAATTTCAAAATACTGACCCATCTTCTATTTGGCAATTTTATAAAATAGAAGGATTAACATTAACTCGTGATATTGTATCTCAATCTGAATATTATTTACCTAATGGATATGCACCAACGGGTATTTACGAGATGAACCCACAAAACAATTACCAATATCCAGATTTTGTAGTAACTAATAATTGGGCAGTAGAAGATGCAACCTCTTTCAGAGAACAATATGTAGTATTTGATTCACCAACTACAAGTGAATTAGAAACATTGGTAGATGATGTATTCACAGTAGCAGATGTTGCAATGGCATTTAATGAATTAGCAGGTGGTGGAATCAATGGTGGTTTCAAAGGTGATTTTGATTATAATGTTCAGTACGCAAATGCAGATGTAAGTAGAGATGGGGTATTTGATTTCAAAGATACACATATAATGTTAGATTTCTTAAACGGTGGAACTATGTTTGATGCATCTTATCTTGCAGCAGTAATGATGTTAACTGATTTAAGAGAGTATGAATTAATGACATCAACCAATTGGGGTGGAGCTGGGGGTACTCGTACACAATTCCCACTTGGATTAGTAACTGGTACAAAACAATATGATAAGAGTATTGCAGTACATTGGAAAGGTGATGTTAATATGTCTCATTCTCATTTACCATCAAATATACAAGTTACAAGTATGGCAAAGAATAATATGACAATAAGTAATTCTTCAAAATCCATACAAAATCAGTTTGAAGTAGATTTAGATATTGAAAAGATTGGTGAAGAAATTGTGGTAACTCTAAAAGTACCAGAAAACACCAAGAACATAACTGGTTCTGAATTTAGAATAGGATACGATAGTAGTAGAGTAACATTCGATAGAATAGAAAATGGTTCAGATTTACAATCATTCTCAGCAAAAAGAAGTACTTACATAAAGTTGGGTTCAATATCATCAGATGGTTCTCAGAATCTAAATGGTGGTACTGAATATAAAATATACTTTAAAGAAACTAATAATTTAACTTCATTCTTAGGTTTAGTTTCAGTATTAAAATCAGAGTTGGTTAAAAAGGATGGAACACAAATAGGAGTAATTGTAAAATGAGCTATAAATTTCAAAAATGGTATTATTTCTGGCTATTCTTTTTGTTCTTAGCTTGTGAAAAAGATTTCATAGAAGATGATTTATTACCAGAAGTACCAAGAGAAGATATGGTATTTAAGGTAAAAGAAAGTACAGTAATAGATAATCAATTGATATGGTTTGAAATAGATACAGAAGCAGACCATACATTTCTTATATTTGATACTGATTCAAATTCTACAATAGCAAAACAAACTATTTCACCTACTATTGGAATAAACAATTTTATATTATATACTAAGGCATTACCTACTAAAAAACTACAACTTCAGTTAATATTAGGTGGTGAGATTATAAAATCAACGTTTATAATCGTAGAATAACATATTCATAATATTTATATGAGTATGTTTGTATTTACTCACGAAAATATCGGTAATATTAAAAATGCTGTTTACTCACCCGATGGGATGAAAGATAAACACGCAGAGAAAATTGAGTATTCTAAAACCAAAGGAATATTTAAAGATTTTAATTACGATAAATACAAAATACAAAAACCACCAAAAAACGCATCAATCCAAGTTTATAACGAATTGATGTATCTAAGAGATTTACCAGATGATATGAATTATGTTAAAGAACATGATGAAATCGAACAGGTATTTGAAAACATTTGTAAAGAACACAATTTAACTTACCCAAAAGATTTGGTAAACGAACTAATCAAATCATCGGCAGGTATCATCTTAGATTTAAAGTGGAAAAACAACAGACCAAGACCTTACCAATTAGCAGAATACTATAACGAGAAAATTGGTGGAAATGTATTAGAATCTATGAAAACCCCTTCATTTCCATCTGGTCATTCTACACAAGGATTTTTGGTAGGTAAAGTACTACAAACAAAATTACCAATAACCACAGATGCATTTTTGGAAGCTGGTAAACGAATATCATATAGTAGAAACGTAGGAAGAGCACACTTTCCATCTGATTCAAAAATGGGAGAAGAGCTTGGTTCTGCATTATATCAATACATAAAGGAGAAACTATAAAATGGCAGTAAAAATAGGAAACGCTTTTATTACAAAACTTGAAATGAATAACAATGGAAATGGATTTGAAGATTTCCAAGGTACAAATATGGCGGTAAGAAGTACTGATTTAACCCCAATCGTAGATACATTCACCACAGTAGAATCAACTACTTGGACTGCACCAACTGCGGTAACAAGAGTAGAATATCTTGTAGTTGCTGGTGGAGGTGGTGGGGGTACTGGGTATGACCAAGCCGGTGGTGCCGGTGGTGGTGCTGGTATGGTTTTAACTGGTGAACTAAATGTAACTCCTGGTCAATCCTATACCGTAACAGTAGGTGCTGGTGGAAATGGTGGACCTGATACAAGAACAAACACTCCTGGTTCCGCAGGAAATAATTCAGTATTTGGTTCAGTAACCGCTTTAGGTGGTGGGGCTGGTGCTGGTTCGAGACAAGGTGCTCCTGGTGGAGTTTCGAACTCTGGTGGTACTGCTCAAGTCGGTTCAACTACGGCACCTGGTGGTGGATATGGAACTGGTGGTGGAAATGATGGAGGAGGCGGTGGTGGTGCCACATCTGCTGGTGCAGTTGGTGGTCTCAATACTTTCCCTAATCCTGGTGGTGAAGGTCTAACATCTAATATATCTGGAACTTCAGTAACTTATGGAGTTGGTGGAAGCGGTGGTTACGATGGTGGACCTTATAATGGTGCAAATGGAACCGCAAATAGAGGTAATGGTGGTGGGGGTGGTTCATCTCCCTCTTTTAATTCTGCAAGTGGTGGAAATGGTGGCAGTGGTATTGTAATAATAAAATATTATTAATTAGATTCTGATATAATATCAATATATCAAACATAAATTATAAGAAAAAAAATGGCAGTAAAAATTCAAAATGCATATATAACTAGAATGTTATGTTCTGGTGATTGTGCTGACCAACAAGTAACTCGATTAATTGCAACTACACTTGAAATATCGGGTTCGGTTGGAAGTACATCATGTAGTCCACCCTCACCTCCACCTTCATCCCCACCACCATCTTGGTCACCATCTTCATTGGGAGCAACTGCTAATACTTTCACATATGATGATTTTATAGACGTTGGAATTAACGTTAGTTATGTTGTTTACTTTAATAATAAACTACAAGCATTTTCAAATGGTGGTAATAATTATTTGTATGAATCTACTGATGGTGGTGATACATGGTCTTACAACTCAACTGCTGGAACTGGATTATCATGTTGGTATGCAACTCCACCTCTGGTTGAATCAAATAGAATACTATGGTCAAATGGTGCTGGAAATGGTTCTAAATTATATCAATGGACTGGTACTGGTACAGCAAGTGAAGTAAGTCTTTTAAACATAACAATATCAGCAAGTGGAATATTACGAGTAGTTAGAAAAATAGGAAGTTATTATTATCTATCAATTACAGATAATAGTTATGATAAGGTATATAGAAGTACTTCCTTAACTGGTATGTGGACTGAGGTATATTCTGTATCTTCATCGTTCTCTGGAGTTACTGATGTAGTTGAATACAATGGTGTTATAATGATTATTCATTCTAATGGTAGTGGTATCCGTACTACAAACGATTTTGTAACCCAAACCACTATGAGTGGTGATGCTGGTATGTCTATTGTGGGTGATGGAGATGGAAATTGGTTATTAGCGGGTAGTGGAACTGCAACTGATAATAAAGGTAGATACTCCGAAGATAATGGAGCTACTTGGACTGAAACTACTGGTACTCTAAGACCTCCTAGTGAAACTACTGGAAATATAAATGTAAGAGAGGGAAGTTTGATAAAGGTTTATAATAAATGGTTATGGCTTTCATCTAATTACAATAGTGGATATAATAGTCTTATATCAACAACAGACCCATTTGTTGCATCACCAACCACAGTTTTAGAGAAAAACTTTGTTGGAGGTAGTCCTAAATCTGATTATGATGTAAATAGTATAAGTTTAATAGGTAATCGATGTTTTGTAGGCGGTAGAGAAGGTAATAACTATGGTGTACATATATTTGATATAACTTAGAATTTAATACTTATACACAAATACTTTTATATTTATATAGTATGGGATGGAGTAGTAAATACAAAAAGAGTATAGATTGTAACAATCCCAAAGGTTTTTCACAAAAGGCACATTGTCAAGGTAGAAAGAAAAGAAACGAGAATTATATGAAATTATCAGAGTTTAGAGAAGAAGTAAGAAACGTTCTAAGAGAAAGAAGTATCAATGCTATTCGTAAAGCACAAGATAAGAATCTATCTGATATCGAAAAGGCACTTGAATTTTATAAAAAAAATAAACATACAGACAAAAAAGAAGCATTTATAAAGGTTCTTAAAAAACTTGGTGATGAAAAGAAAAGATTATCAAGTGAACTTGATGCTAAAGTAAGTGGCATGTATAGAAACGCAGAGTACAAAGGTGATTAAACTAAAAAACATATTAGAGGGATTTAATGTTCAACCAGGGCAGGTTGTAACATTTAAAGATATGCCTCCATTTAAAACTCCTCAACAACTTAAAGAGGAAGAAACTATAAAAGAAGATGACCATGAAGTTGGTATGGGATTATCATCCCTAAAATCATCTGTTCGTTCCGCTAAAATCATATATGATAATATCAAGAAACGTAACATTGAGGAATTAGATGGTTGGGTACAAGAAAAGATGACCTTAGCAGCTGATTATCTGAAGAATGTTGCAGATTACATGGAAGATTTAGACGAATACGAACAAGATGGAACTACTAACTCAAAATCATAATCATATCATGGAACTATTAGGGGCATTTCTTACAGGTGTAGTAGGGCCAATTCTCTATTTACTTATCAGTAAACACTTACAGAAACAAAAAGATTCTAAAAAAGATGTTGTAAAGGATACAATCAAAAACACAATCATTGTAGAAGATGAACTTGAAGATATAAGAGAAGAATTCAATTCAGATAGAGCATGGATTTCTCAATTCCACAATGGTGGTAACTTTTATCCCACAGGTAAATCAATCCAAAAATTCTCAATCTTTTACGAAGTTGCAAAAAAAGGAGTTTCATCAATATCTCACACTTTCAATAATATCCCATGTTCTCTTTACCCAAAAGCTTTTGACCATATGTTGAATGATGAACAAAAAGGAATCTTTATACCAGATTATAATGACCCAACAATTGCTACTTATGGATTAAAAGGAGCAGCAGAATCAGTAGGAACAAAATCAGCATATGTAATTCCTCTTTTTACTTTAGATGAAAAATTCGTTGGTTCACTTGGTATTGATTTTGTGGCAAGAAAGAAAAAACTGACTAAAACAGAATGGGAACATCTTCAAATTAGAGCAGGTAGAATTGCAGGATATTTATCTTCACATTTAGAATTATAAAATAATTCACTTTTTTCTTGGATAATTCGATTTTTTTTCGTATATTTAACAAGTAAATGATTAAATATGACACGAAAAGAAATACAAAAAGTTACAGAAGAAGTTTACAACAAGGTTATAGAAAAGTATGGTGAGTCTAAACACCACTTAACTCCTCCTTATGTTGCAATAGAAGATACTCCTTACTCTGATGAAGAAGTACCAAAAGACCTTTATGGTGAGTATTGTTCTATGTTAAACGAAATCACTTTATATTGGAAAAATATTCCTTCACTTGAGATGTTAGCAAGAACTTTAGTTCACGAATATCAACACTATCTACAATCACCTTCTTGGATGAAACGATATTACAACATGGGTCATGATTATAACACACATCCATATGAAATAGATGCATTTAATGAAGAAGAAAAGTGGATGGATGTAGTTTAAATTTTAATGTTTTTTCGTATATTTATAGGTGATGATTAAACTAAAAGATATGATAGCAAGAAGTTTATTTACAGAATCAAAGAAACTCCGCGTGTTTGATTTTGACGATACCTTGGTAAAAACCACTTCGTTTATTTATGTTACCAACAATGGTAAAAAGAAAAAATTAACACCTGGTGAATACGCAGTGTATAATGAAAAACCAGGTGATGAATTTGATTTCTCTGATTTCTCAAAAGTTCAGAATCCAAATGAAATAAAAAAAATAACTAAAGTACTTCGAAGAGTAGTACAAAGTAGTGGTGGTGATGGAGTTCACATTCTTACTGCAAGAGCTGCATACCAACCTATCAGACAATACCTTAAAGATATTGGCATTAATATGAGTAAAATATATGTAACTGCATTAGCATCTAACAATCCAAAAGATAAAGCTGATTGGATTGAGGATAAGATTGATAATGAAGGTTACGATGATATTTACTTCGCCGATGATTCGAAAAAGAATGTAGATGCCACTAAACAAATGTTAAGAAGAAAAGATGTTAGATGGAGAGTTCAACACATAAAACATTGATATGATATTATTTTTAGGAGACTCATTCACATGGGGTCAAGGATTATATTTTGAAAAATGGTATGAAGATGGTATTGGTGTTGATTTTATAAATAATCACTTGCCTCCTGATTATACACAAGAACTTATGTCATATGAAGATGATGAAATTAGAAAAAAATATCATTTTCCAAATTTAGTTTCAAGAGAATTAAATACACAATATGTAACTAAATGGGGAAATGGTGGTTCTAATTATGATATAATCAATATGTTACAAAATGTAACATATCAAATGATACCGAATGGTATAGAATTGGTAGTTGTTCAATTTACTGATTTTATGAGAGATTCTGAATATGTTATCGAATCTTTAGAAAAAAATATCGGTTCTAATGAAGATAATTTCGAATACATAATGATGGAACAAATAAATAAAATTAATAATTTTTGTAACTATCCGAAATGGCATTATGGAGATTCTTTTCAAAAATTACCATGGATAGGTTTTTCATGGAGAGATGATATGGGTAGAGCTCTTAAAAAATATTATCCAGATAATTATATTCCTTTAAAATATAATGGTAATGAATATGAAGGATTTATACAATTATACGATGAAGATATTTTTTTACATAACTCAATACCAAATTGTAAAGATGAACACTTTAATAAAAAAGGTCATGAAATAATATCTAATTCTATTTTAGATAAAATTCAGTCATTAAATATTGAATTTAAAAAACCCAATTTCTAATATTTATTAGTATGAGATATATACTAATTTTACTTGCACTTATTACCTTAAATTCTTGTGGTGTTTATAACTTAGAAACAAGATATAGACAACCAAAGATTCAATCAGTACTTGCAGTAACTTCTGAAGGAGATACAATCCAAGTATCAACTGATTACCTTACAAGAGAATTTAGATATAACTCACCTCAATACAATAATTGGAGATTTTATTGGGATAATTCTTGGTATTGGGGAAATGGTTGGTACAACTTATATGACCCATATTGGAGATTAAGAGTTTACAGATACAATCCTTATAGAGTAAACCCAAGAATTAGAGTACCTCAGAGAGTAGAAGTACCACAAAGATATAGACCAAGACCGAATACTCCAAATAGAGTAGAGAGTGCAACTCCTCGTGGTTCTAACACACCAAGAGTTCAACCCAATCGTGGTAGAAGTAATCAACCTACAAGAACTCCTTCATACAACAGACCAACAAGAACTCAAACTACTCCAAATGTTATTAGGAGAACAAACGTTGGCAGAGGAAATACCAAACAAACCATTAAACAATAGTTCCTTATATTTATATAGGTAAAAGGAATTATTATGCCAAGTAAATCAAAAGCACAACAAAAATTCATGGGTATGGTTCATGCACTTAAAAAAGGTGAGATGGACCCAAAAGATGCTTCTCCAGAATTGAAGAAAGCTGCTCAATCTATGAAAAAATCTGATGCTAAAGATTACGCATCAACTTCTCACAAAGGACTTCCAAGAAAAGTAAAACAAGAAATTCTCAACAAACTTAAAGAATACGCCAACAAAATGGGTACAAACACCATGGGTGGAGATGATTACACTTCTAAGAAAAAAGGTGGTTTAAGAGATTTTGATGGATATGATAATGTAGATTATAACAAAGATATGCCGATGGATGAAGGTATGTTCTCTACAATAGACCACATTAAACAAAACTCTAAAAGTGTAAGAGATTTTATCAAAAACGTATTATCTGATAAAGATTTCAGAGATATGAAAAATGATAAAGATTTTATCAAGTATCTTGGTTCTATTTATGAAGGAAAACTACCAAACAATTGGATGCAAGGTAGAACTTCTGATTACCACACTTCACTTCGTGGTAAAAAAAGAGATTACGATGATACCAATTTCAAGAAAGATAATTCAGGTCAACCTGATTTAGAAGAAGATGGTATGAAAAAATCTAAAAAAAACTATGATGATTGGAAAAAGACTAACGAGGCAACCAAACCAGATTTCAATTCCAAAGGATATAAGGAAGCATCTAAGTTAGTTGCAAAACTTCGTTCATCTGTATTCAGAAAAATGAGTGATGATGATTTAGACCAATTTAGAATGGTTCTTGCACAAGCATTTGATTTGAAAGAATATGGTTCAAGACTTACAGAACCTTTCTTACTTCCAAAAGATGAAGATAAGTTAGATGGAACTCCTCCATCAAAAGATGCAATCGATAGAGTAGATGAGGTAATGATTACTTTAACTCAAAACATAGCTAAGGATATCATCCCAATGAATACTTGGTCAAGATATGCATCTGATGGTAAAAAGAATGCTGAGTTTGTAAAAAATTTAATGAGAGATTTAACTCAAACACTAAATAAATTTTATAAATCCCACAATATTAACGTAAGGGTAAAGGAGAAATAGATTATGGCAATTGTACCAAAAGGAATTATCGTTCATTCAATGGCAGAATACTTAAAGATGCCAGAAGGCCCAATGAAGGCACATGACTTTTTAAAATCAGTAAAACTTTCAGTTCATGGTTTCATCCACCCAGATGGAACCTACGAAAAGATGGTGGAATCACCAGGTAAAGCTTTCCATGCTGGAAAATCAAAATGGGGAGATTTGGAAAACCTAAACTCACACTTCTTGGGGTTTGAACTTCTTGTACCAGGAGAACACGATTTCGGTACATTTAGTAAAGCAATTGAAACACCAGGAACTTATACTGAAGAACAATTCAAAACATCAGTAGAAACCGTTAAATGGTGGATGAAAGAATACAACATCCCTGCAGAAAATGTAGTAAGACATTCAGATTGTAGTGGTGATGATGTTCGTGGAGCAGGAAAAGGTAAAACAGACCCAGGTTCTGCTTTCGATTGGGATAGATTCAAAAAAGAATTAGTATCTTAATGAAAAAGATTAAATGGTTTATCGATAGAATGGTTTGTTCATTCCTTCAATTTATTTCATATTTGTAAAATATATATATTTAATAGTACAAACAAGTTACAGTAATATAAAAGGTTATACTTTATGAATTATATAAGGAGAAAATGGATGGCGTTTAAAGACATTTTTAAAGACAACAACGATATCAACGAAAAATCAGTAGTTGGTTTCGCTTCCTTCGCAATCATGGCAATATTTGCTTTTGCAGATATTATAACTGGTTTCATAGGTAAAGATTTAGTGGTACAAGAATTTATTTACAATTCTTTTGTTATCATTACTTTAGGTTCTTTTGGTATTGCTGAAGTTGGTAAAGTATTTGGTAAAAAGAACGAAGAATAAATTAAAAAATAGTTATGGTATATTGGTTTACTGGTCAACCTGCACATGGTAAGACCATTTTAGCAAAAAAATTACACAAGTTTCTACAAACAGAAAAACGTAATTGGCGAAAAGATGTGTTTCACCTCGATGGAGATGACCTTAGAGAACTCACCATTAACAAAGATTATTCAGAACAGGGTAGAATCAACAACATCCGAAATGCACAGATGATAGCTGAGTATTTACATACGAAAGGATGTGATGTTGTTGTTTCACTCGTTGCTCCATATCGTTGGTTAAGGGAAGAGTTTAAAGAAAGAATAGGTTTCGGAGATTTCCAAGAATTTTATGTACACACCACAGAACCTCGTGAGAGAGACCACTTTCATGTCAAAGATTACGAGGCACCTGAAGTTGAATTCATCGATATAGATACTACAAAGGATTCACCAGACCAATCATTCTCAAAAATTATAAATCATCTTACGAAGTTAAATAAATTGTAGTGAAAATATTAGTAATATCTTCCCCAAGAGCAGGTTCAACTGTACTTACCGATGTTCTTGGTAAAATATTTAATTTAAAAAGATATCACGAACCATTTAATAAACATTGGGGAAGTCATTATAAAAAATCATATGAATTTGATAAGAACTGTATAGTTAAAGTAATGTCATATGAAAAAGAGATGAATACTAACAAAACTTCAGTTGAATTTTTATGTGATTTTTCAAATCAATTTGACCATGTTATTTTATTAGATAGATTAGATTATCAAAAGCAATTAGAAAGTTACGCTTTTATGAGACAAATTAGATATCATGGTAATTGGCAATCCCCATATGTTTTCGATGATACAGTTGATTTATTGAGAGAAGATTATTATTTAACACTCCAAAAAGAAAATATAAAACTTATTTCAAAAAAAATTAAATCTGAAATATTATTTTATGAAAACATTTACTCAAATAATCGTGAAAAGATATTCCAAGAATTCAAAAAAGTAAATATAATATTACCGGATAATATTTTGAGTACGTTACTTAATACAAATTATAAATTAAGAAGAGAATCAATAGACAAATCACTTATTTAAATTTAATATAATGAAAATATTAATAATATCTGAGCCTAGAACTGGTTCTTATAATTTACTGAAATGGTTTATGTTGGATGATAGATTTACTGTTTTTAGAAATACTTTAAAATTAAATGAAAATAAAATAGAAAAATCATATGAATATAATTCAGAACATTTAATAGTATGTTCTTATCCAAATGGGGTAGATGACTATTTACCTGAATCATTATCTTTTTTTGATAAGATAGTTTGTTTGCATAGAGAAAACTTTCAAAAACAATTACAATCTTATATGAATGCCGTATCTGAGTTTAATTGGGATTCTGAATATTTTTATAAAGATATTCATATAAAAAAAGAAGAAATATTTATTAAAAAGATAAAAAATAAATTTAATTCGAATTATTTAAAAAATTATTTTTCAATTTCATATGAAGATTTGTATGAAAAAAATAATATAAATAAATTATTAGATTACATTAAAATAGATAGTGAATATTTAGATAGATTTCCTTTTGGTAGGAAATATAGAGTTGATATGGTAAATGGAAAAATAATTTAATATAATGGCAAATATAAAAGCAAAAGCAGATAAAGAAAGTTCATCATCGGATGTAAAGTATTCATTCTTCGCAGGAAGATGGCAACCACTACACAAAGGACACCTTTGGTTAATCAATGAGAGATTAAAAGAAGGGTATAATGTTTGGTTAGGAATCAGAGATGTGAAACCAGATGAAAAGAATCCTTGGACAGCAGAAGAAATTTTAGAAATGGTAAAAGAAGGTGAGTTAAAAGAACTTATCGAAGCTGGTAAAGTTCTTCCAACTATTATACCTGATATTGAATCAATCAATTATGGTCGTGGTGTTGGTTATGATATTATCGAGCATGTACCACCACAAGAAATCGGTGAAATCTCTGCAACCTCAATCAGAGAGCAGATGAAAAAAGATGGTAAGTTATGATAAAATATTATTCATCTTTTTTAGATAAATATGAATGTCATGAATTAATTAATTTATATAATAATTCTGATAATGATTATTGGGAAGATACTATATATACTTTTTATAGTATAAATTTAAAAAAAATGAATATAACTTTATCTAAATTTAGTAATTTTCACTTTGAGAGATTTCGAGTACAAATGGTTGATGAAGGTGTAAATCAAGTTGAAAAATTCCACACCCACCAAGAACCCTTCTCAATCGTTGTATTTTTAAATGATGATTTTGACGGTGGTGAACTTATTTTTAGCGATAAAAATCATAATCCTAAAATAAGTTATACTCCAAAAGTGGGTGACATGATATATTTTACTGGAGACGAACCACATAGAGTTAATAATTGTATCGGTAAACGATACACATTAGTTGGGTTTATTAATAACGACCCTTTAAATATTATGCAAAGAAATGGTATCATATAAAAGACATATCTTAAAGACAATCTCATGGAGAGTAGTTGGTACATTGGATACCATGATACTCTCTTGGTTAATTACGGGTTCTTGGAAACTTGGATTGACAATAGGTGGGGTAGAAGTTCTAACAAAAATGATATTATACTTCTTACACGAACGGGCTTGGTATAAATTTAGTAAATTTGGGTTAGATAAAAAACAAAAAAAATGATAACAGACATTTATTGTTTTGGTAGTTCCTATACTGCTGGAGGTGGATATGAATTTGACTCTAATTGGTTTGAAGAAATAACATCTGAAAATATTAAATCGTGGAAAGAATATTTAGATAATCAAACAGAAACTCCAAAAACTAATTGGAATTATTCATGGCCAGGTCAATTACAAAAGTTATTGAATAACGATATTAAAGTTCATAATCTTGCCAAACAAGGATATGGAAATCAAAGAACATTAAGAAAAGTATATGAATTAATAAATTCTAAAGAATTTAAAAAAGAAACCTCATTATTATTATTTGAATTTACATGGTTAGCACGAGATGAAATATATTCCAATCATTTAAAAAAATATTTGGTTCATAATTACTCGATAGAAGATGATAAATTTATAAAAGGATATCTTGCACAGTCACATCATTATGATGATTCTGAAATTTATCAATACTTGAATTCTGACAAAATTTGGAACACAGTAAATGACTACTATAAATTATTTTGGAACGGACATGACCAAGATATTAAAATGACAAGAGAATTAGAGTATCTAATGGGATTTTTGGAAACAATAGAAATAAAATGGTATCAGGTAGAAAGTACAATTCAGTATAAACACATAACTCCCTCTAAAATAAACAGAGATTTTGAAATTAAATTTGATGGTGATAGGTCATTTTATAATTTTGCTCTTAATAATAATCTTACAATTGAACAAGAAACGGATGGATTAGTAAAAGATACACATATTTCACTTAAAGGTAATAAAATAATATCTAAAATAATTTTTGATTTTTTAATTAAAAATAATATTATACAAAAAAATACTATTTTTTAAGTAAACCCTATCAAAAAGTTTTCATACACTATACTTATATAAAAGAACATTAGTATGGAAAATAACGAAAACGAAGAAAAGGTATTCCCTAACTTTGACCCAACCAAAGATTTATCACTCGCTGGTAAAAATAGAAGAATGAAACGAGGGTTGGGAGCTAAACCACTCTTAGAATCTGAAATTAAAGATGCACAAAAGAAAGCACGTTCTGCTATGGAGGCTGCAAGATTACTTGGTGTATCTTATAACACTTATAAAAAATACGCAAGAAAATATGGTGTCTTTGAGGATTTAAAAAATCCTGATGGTGTTGGTATTAAAAAAGGATATAATCTTAAAAGAGGAAAGTATTCTTTAGATGATATTTTAAAAGGGAAGTATCCCGATTATCCTGTTTGGAAATTAAAACAGAGATTATTAAACAATGGGTATATGTTAGAAAAGTGTAATGAATGTGGATTTGAAGAAAAAAGAATTACAGACGGAAAAGTTCCATTAGTTTTAGATTTCCAAGATGGTGATAAGAAAAATCATAATTACGAAAATCTAAGAATGTTATGTTTCAACTGTTCATTTTTAATTAATGGTAACCTAACAGGTCCTAAAAAAGAATATGAATATTAGGATAATTAAAATAATTTTTGTATATTTGTAAAAAAAATTATGAGCTATATAATAGGAAGTCCCTGTGTAAGTACTTGTGATACGGCATGTGTCGGTGTTTGTCCTGTTGACTGTATTCATGGTCCTATTGATAAAAAGGGTATGGGTTCTGAAGTTGAGGGAATGTCTGAAGAAGAACTTCAGGGTAAACAACTTTATATTAACCCCGAACAATGTATTTTGTGTGGTGCATGTGTACCTGAATGTCCTGTTGATGCTGTTTACGATTCGGAAGAAATGGCTATTGAAAAAGATGGAACTGATGAATATGTAAAAAAGAACTATGAATTTTTTGGATACAAATGGCCTGAAAATAAATTTTAAAAAAATTGTATTAAATTTTGGTTAATTCAAATATTTTTCGTATCTTTGTTAAAACAAATACATATATATTAATATAAAAATTTAAAACTATGAAGTATTTCGAAGTAACAGTCGAAGTGGAAGTTGCAACACTTAAAAATGGTAACCCAAAATTAAAGAAAGAAATCTACTTAGTAGACGCACAATCAGTAACAGAAGCAGAAGCAAGAGTTGTAAAAGATTTTGAAGATGCAAAAGTGAACATTGATTATAAAGTAAGTGGAGCAAAAGAAAGTAGAGTATTAAGAGTAATTGAGTAATGGCAAAAGAACCTCAAATACAAGAAGAAGAAATCAAAACAAAAGTGGCTCAGAGAGTACCACCTGGAGACAGATGGGCGCCATTATCTAATACTACCGTTGTATTAGACTCTCTAACGGATGTTCTTGAATTTATATACCAAGATACAGGTAAAACGCAGTTCTATATGGATGCACGAGAAGGGTTTGTGTATGTTGTAGATACTGAAGAAGTAGTAGTAGAACCAGAACCAACTAAAACATGGAGTTTATACGGTGAAGAGTAAATTAAGAAAATTATTTTTAAGTTTATTATTAGTATATGCACAACTAGTTCCATCATCGGGTCTAATCCACAACTATAAATCAGTTGAAGAATTAGAAGATGATGATGAAATACAGATGTATATATAAGGTTTTATGGATTACCCTATATTTATACAAGAACGTTCAATTCAATTATTAATTAATAAATAAAGATTATGAAAACAGTTTTAATTATTTTAGCACTTCTAGCCATTGGGGCAGGAGTAGTTTACTTCCTTATCAAAAAAGGAAAAATCAAAGACGAAGATGGAGATTTTATTCCTGATGCAATCGAGGATAAAGTTGAGGACATCAAAAGCGATGTTAAAAAAACAGTTAACAAAGCTAAAACAAGAGTAAAGAAAGTTAAGGCAGAAATTGGTGATGTAGTAGCTGAGTTATCAGATGTAGTATCTGCAATTCAAGGTAAACCTACAAAAACTAAACTTAACTCTCTTACAAAACAACAATTAGTTGATTCAGCAAAAGCTGACCATGGGGTAGAGTTAGACCCATCAGTAAAAAAATCTACTCTAGTTAATAAAGTTTACTCAATCTACAACAAAAAATAAGGAGTAACGTTGAGTTTAAAATCTTTAATTACCGAAGCAGTAGTTGTTGATTCTATGTTCGATATAGAACAAGAACTACTTTCTATAAAAGAATCAATCTTAGAACAGATGATGACCGAGGGTGTTGATGACCCTGGTATCTTAAAATGTGTTTTCATGGCAGGAGGACCTGGAAGTGGGAAATCATTCACTGCCATGGAAATCTTCGGTATTGATAAAAGATTAAAACAATCCTTTTCAGCAACTGGTCTTAAATCAGTAAACTCAGATTCAGCATTTGAATCTTTACTGAAGAAGAATGGAATAGACCCAAGAGATTTGGCAAGAATAGAAAAAGAAGAACCAGAACTTTGGGATAAAGTAACCAAAGACCCTGGTGGTATTCGTTCTCAAGCTAAACAACTTACACAAAAACAAAAAGCATTTTACGAAGCAGGTAGATTAGGAATGGTAATCGATGGTACTGGACATGAGTATGGAAAGATTGCTAAACTTAAAAAACACGCTGAGGAATTAGGTTACGATACTTACATGGTATTCGTAAATACTTCACTTGAAGTAGCAAAGGAGAGAAACCTAAAAAGAGATAGAGTATTACCTGATGCATTACTTACCAAATCTTGGCAAGATGTACAAAACAACTTGGGTAAGTTTCAGAACCTCTTTGGTGGTAATTTCAGAATAGTAGATAACACAGTTTATAAACCAATCACTAAAGATGTTCAAAAGGCAGTGAATCAATTCGTAAGAAAACCAATTTATAATAGAATTGGTAAAAAATGGATTGAAACTGCAAGAGCTCTTAAAAACGCAAACCTCATCAAAAAATAATGGCAAAAGGAATAACTCTTGGTAATTACTTTGTAAAACCCAAGAAAAAAAGAAAAGGTGTTCACGCGAAAACCAAACAATCTAAAAACAAAAATTCTAAAACCTATACTAAACCATATAGAGGACAAGGCAGAACTTAATTTTCGTTTTTTCTAATTACTTTATATTTAATTCCATATAACAAACTTTTTATTAAGGATATGGGAAAATTAACAGAAGAGTTAGGAAGAATCTTAAATCTACTTGAAGATGCAGTTGAAGAACAAGATTGGAAACTTGTTCAAAAAATGATTGATGACTTGGATAATGTTTATGAATCATTGGAAAAGCAAGAAAGTGGATTTGATTACGATTACGATTAGATGATAATAAATACAGAAATAAAACAACCCAAACGAGTAGAAAAAAATTGGGGTTACGAACTATGGATTCACAATGATGAAGAATATTGTGGTAAATCTTTAGTATTCCCCAAAAAAGGTAGTTATTTCTCAATGCATTACCACCTAATTAAAAAAGAAACTTGGTACATACAACAAGGTTCTTTTGAATTTAATTGGATTGATGTTGAAAATGGTAAACATGATTCAAGAATTATAAAAGAGGGAGATTCGGTACTTATAGAAAGAGGCCTCCCACATCAACTTATCGCTTTAGAAGATAATTCAATAGTGTTTGAGGTTAGTACCCAACACTTCGATGAAGATTCATATAGAATATACAAAAATACACCAAACGATTTATTATAATGAGTTATACACACTTACATCTACCAGAAGTAGATGATTTAAAACGAATCTTAACAGAAACACCTGAAAAGATTAAGTATTATATGAAATATGGAGCCTTAATGGGTTCCAATGAATCAATGAATTATTTAAACGAAAAAATCGATGAGTACAACACAAGTAAGAGAACTTCACAAAGAGTTTGACCCAAAGTACAAGAATCCAGAAATGAGATTACATCTTGAAGAGCAGGGGTGGACTTATATGGGTGAGAAAAATAACAAAACTTTATTTAAAATTGTTTACTAAATGAGATTAGTTATATTTGGATGTTCACATAGTGTTTATTTTTCACACACACTTTCAGATAACTTTTTGGAAGGTTTTGACAAATTTATACCAAAAGGTAGAAGTGGAAATTCAAATGCAAAAATAATACATGATGTTTATGATTTTATAAATTCTAATGAATTTAATATAGATACAGATGTATTATCTATACAATATACATACACAAATAGATTTTGGAGTCCAAATATATTACCAAAAAGCGAATATTCATTTCACACCCTTGACTATGGAGGACCTATTTTTAAAGAAAATCCTAGTTTTTTGAGAAATGATTTAAAAAAAATGTATGAGACTTATTTAACTTATTTTTGGGATTATAATTTACACTTTGATTATTTAGTCCAAAAAATAGATTTGTTAAAATCATATTTAGATTCAAAAAATATAAAATATGTTTTTTATTCTTGGACTGATGGAGGTAATACAGATGAATGGAAGCAGGTTAGTGGTTTGACAAAGACAAAAGATGAAGATAAGTTATCATATGAAAATTTTGATAAATTGGGTTGTATAAAAATAGATGGTTTTAGATTTATAGAACCATGGGCAGTAAAAAATAATTTATTAGATGAAACACTTCATTTAACAGAAGAGGGTAACATATTATTTAGTAAATTTTTAAGAAAAATAATTAAAGAAAAATTTTGATATCTCATATTTTTTTCGTATATTTACAGAGTAAATGATTGAGATATGAAAAACTACACAAATTCTTCTTATTGGCTTTCAGATTGGGATGATGATGACATCGTAGTAGATACTATGAACGATGTAGAGAAAAAATCCCATGACCTCTACAAATTGGCATCAGCCAAAAAAGCTATCGCAAACTTCGTAAACATTGTAACTAATGATGATATCAAAGTTACGTTCAACACTCGTGGTAATTCCTATACTGATGGTAAATCGGTTGTGATTGGAGCCAACATAGTTGAACCTAAAGATTTTGATGTTGCAGTTGGTTTGGCACTTCACGAAGGTTCACACATTAAACTTTCTAATTTCGAATTATTAAGTGATATCTACAATTTAGTACCACAACACATTAAGGATGGTGCAATCAAAAAAGGTATTCACAATCCTATTTCTATAATCAAAGATTTGTGGAACTATGTTGAGGATAGAAGAATAGACCAGTTCGTATTCAACTCAGCACCTGGTTACAGAGATTATTATCGTTCAATGTACGATAAGTACTTCAATGATAAGTTAATCGATAAGGCACTCTTATCTGATGAATACACTACTGAAGATGTAGATTCTTATATGTTCAGAATTATCAACCTACATAACAAGAATACTGACCTTTCTAAACTCAAAGGTTTAAGAGAGATTTATAAATTGGTAGGTTTAGGAAATATACTTAGATTAAAAGGTTCGGCTGATGCATTCTATGTTGCATTGGATATGTTCAAAGTAATCATGAGTAATATCACTCCTTCAAAAGTAGATGATTGGAATGATTACGAATCTAAAACACAAACTCCTGGTGAGGGTGGTAGTGGTGATGGTGAATCAGATGATACAAGAAATATGAATGATGATGAATTCCAAGACCTGATGGATGATATGGATTCCAACGGTGGTTCATCTCCAATGAGTGGTGATATGGATTCTCAACCAAGTGGTGGAGGTGGTATGGATATTCAGAACTTACCAGATAACATGACTGGTGGTACTCCTTCAAGTGGTAACTCTAAAAAAGATACTGATAAAGTACAACTTACTGATAGACAGAAAGACCTTCTTAAAAAGAAGATTGAGAAACAGAAAAAGTTTATGGATGGTGATATCTCCAAAAAAACTGTTTCTAAGAAAAACCAAGAAACTATTGAGGCAATCCAAGAGAGTGGTTCGGAAGTAACTACTGTTGGACAAAACTACGAAAGTGGTTATGGTCATTACTCCAAAGGAATTGAATGTATTGTAGTTAAGAAATTAACTAAATCACTTTTCGAAAACGAAGCATTCCCAATGACCCAAAACACTTATTGGAACTCAGATGAAGGACCTGTAAGAATGTACTACCAATCTCAAGTTGATAGGGGTATTCAGTTAGGAACTATCCTTGGTAAGAAACTACAAGTGAGAGGTGAAGATAGAAGTACAGTTTTCAACAGACAGAAAGTTGGTAAGATTGATAAAAGAATGATTTCATCTTTAGGATTTGGTAACGAAAATGTTTTCCAATTTACAGAAATCGATTCTTACAAGAAAGCTAACCTCCATGTTTCAGTAGATGCTAGTGGTTCGATGGGTGGTGAGAAGTGGGAACAAACAATGACTAATGTGGTTGCTCTTTGTAAGGCAGTTGATATGATTCAAAACCTATCAATTCAAGTAACATTCAGAACCACTTCAAATAATCTACCTTACATTGTAATGGCTTACGATTCAAGAGTAGATAAGTTTTCTAAAGTAAAACAAATGTTTGGAGGGTTGTGTCCAGGTGGTACAACACCAGAGGGATTGTGTTTCGAAGCAATCATGAAGAACTTCTTACCTTCAAATACTGATATGGATTCTTACTTCTTAAATCTTTCAGATGGAGAACCTTACTTCCACGGTCCAAGTTTCTACTACTCTGGTACAGAAGCAGCAAACCACACTAGAAAAATGGTGAAGATGTTGGAAGGAATGGGAATCAAAACTCTTTCTTATTTTGTGAAAAGCAGATATGATGGTGGTTCTGATTTATTCAAGAAGATGTATGGGAAAGGTGCTCAAGATATTGATGTTACTAACGTATCTCAAATCACAAAGACAATGAATAAATTATTTTTACAAAAATAATGGTTAAAATATTTGGATATATGGATTTTTTTTCTTATATTTACAAAGTAAATGATTGATAATATAACCCTTAAAACACAAAGATTATGACTAAAGATTTTCAAATCGGTTTCGTTAAGAATGAAGTTTACAAAGTAGAACAATTTGGTAACTCATTCAAGTTAATTGACACTCAAGGTACTAAAGTTGGTACAATGGGTGTAACCACTTCCACAAGGAAGGGAGCATTTAACGAGGGTAAAGCCCTCCAAGCGTATATCAACAAGAATGGTAAGAAAACCTTCAGAAAAGTTGATATAAATGTTTACAATTCGTTGGTAATTCCAATGAATACTGATAATGGTGGTGTTCAGTTTGAAGATAATACTGACCATACCGCAATCAAAGATTTCATCCACAAAGGTTCAGTTCAATTAAGACCAACTGAATTAGTGATGACTGATTTGAAATGGAAATACTTAATCCGTTCTGCTGTAAGAGCTAAGAACATTATGATGACAGGACCCGCAGGTTGTGGTAAAACCATGGCTGCCAAGGCTCTTGTAAATTCATTAGATAGACCTGATTTCTACTTTAACTTGGGTGCAACTCAAGACCCAAGAGCAACTTTGATTGGTAACACTATGTTCGATAAGAACAAAGGTACTTACTTCTCTGAATCATCTTTTGTTCAGGCAATCAAAACTCCAAACGCAGTTATCCTATTGGATGAGTTATCGAGAGCTCACCCTGATGCTTGGAACATCTTAATGACTGTTCTTGACCAAGGACAAAGATACTTGAGATTAGATGAGGCTGAAGGTTCACCAATTGTAAAAGTGGCTGATGGTGTAACATTCATAGCTACCGCAAACATTGGTAACGAATATACTTCAACTCGTGTTATTGACCGAGCTATTCTTGACCGATTTGTAACAATCGAAATGGATGTTCTCACAGATGAACAAGAGTTTGGATTACTAAAATATATGTATCCAGAAGTAAATCAAGATGACCTAAAGGCTATCGCAGAAATTGCTCACCACACAAGAACTCAAGCAATGAGTGAAAGTGGAAAGGTAACCTCAATGGTTTCCACACGAGCCTCTGTTGAGATGGCTGGATTGATTTACGATGGATTTGATTTATTCGAATCCGCTGAGATTTCAATCTTCCCATTCTTCTCACCTGATGGTGGTGTAGATTCAGAAAGAACTTACATCAAACAATTGGTTCAGAAGTATGTGAAAGATGAAAGTGGTGAACCTCTATTCAACGAGGTTGACCAAGAAAAAGATTCGGAAGATGATATTCCGATGTTTTAAGGTTAATCATTTACACTTGAAAATGGGGTGGGGGAAACTTCACCCTTTTTCTTAAATTATGGCAAAACACGAATTTACAGATGAAACAAGAGACCTCCTACCAATGTTGATGGGATGGTTTTGGACAACTTTTCACGAACGAAAGTTTATGGATTTCGGATTAACTTCATCAGATTTTGATTTTATGTATTCTCTTTGGAAAAATGGTGTATGGGAATATGATGATAAAATGAGAGATAGATTAAATGAAATTCGTGATATTTATCTTAAAATGAGAAAGTAAATGAGTTACGATTTTGAAATATCAAAACCTCTTAGTAAAAACGATTTAAGACAAGTATCAAAACCTAGTTATGATGATTATTATTGGGAGTATCCTGATGATGAAAAATCATATATTGAAAATACTAAAAAATTCAAAAATGATTATCTTATTTCTTATAAAAATAACCCAATACATTATAAAATAAATAATTTCGGATTCAGAACAAATGATGATTTTCATTATACTGATACTGCTAATATTTTTTTAGGATGTTCTCATACTTATGGAACTGGTCATCATTTAGAAAATACATGGGGATATAAAGTAAATCAAAAATTAAATAATGGTAAATTTTATAACCTCGGGCATGCTGGTAGTGGTTCAACAACCCATTTAAGACATTTTTTGGGATGGTATGATTATCCTAAAAAGGTAAATGCTGTTTTTCATTACATACCACCACATATACAATCTAATAGATATGAAATTTTTCAAAATGGGGTTCCTGTTGTATTTGGATATGATGGTTCTGAAATGGGTGAAAAGCTTTATGGAGATTCATTTAAAGACTCATATTCATGGGAAAGACAAAGTAATTTTAACTTTTTAAGGGATATGTCTACATTAAAATACTATTGCGAAAAAAATAATATACCATACATTTTATGTGATGTCGAATTGTTCAGACCAAATGGACAAAAAGAAGGACATAGATGGGCTAGAGATTGTCAACATTTTTCTTTAGAGGACCATACATTAATATCAGAGTATATGATAGAAAAATATGAAAAACTATTTGGATAATTCAAATATTTTTTGTATATTTGTTAATATAAAATTAAAGATATGAGTTTAAGAGACACAGTAAAAGAATGGATGAACGAAGGAAAAGAAATTAAAGTTAAAAGTCCTCTTTGTTCAAAAAGATTAGTTACCAAAAACCTTTCACAAATATTAGAGTTATTAGAATCTGATGCACCCATTATGGCATCAGAAAGAATCAAATTTCTAATTACAGATATTGAGAATGGTAAATTAGATGCAGGAAATTTATGAACTACAACGATGGTTATTTAGTAGATAATTCTTGGAATTGTGGATGTGGTGCACTCAATGCCGCATATAGAGAAACTTGTGGTAAATGTGATAAACCTAAACCTAAAAAAGATGAATAAAAGATTATTAGAAATTTTAGAAACTCTAAGAGAGGATTTTGAAATGTTACAAGATGGCTCTTGGGATTTAACTTATTCAGATGGTACTGAAATACAGGCATCATTAGATAATATAGATGAAGCAATAGAAATCGTTACAAACAATGAGTAAAAAAGAAGATTGGTTAGAAACTTTGGTAAAAAAATATTCCATACCAAAGGATGATAAGACAGAAAAAAGAGGAATATTAAACGAAACACAATTAAAAAATCTTAAAAATGGGAAGAACTAAAGATTTAATTGATGACTTAAATCTAAGTCAAGAAGATATCGAAGCAGATTTGTTTAACAGATATCAAGATGAACTTGAGTATGAAGAGTGGTTACAAACCGAGGGATTTGTAGAGTATGTAAATGGTGAGATTGATAGTCATAGACCAAGATATTCAGAGGCAGACATCATGGGAGCAACTCGATATGCATCTGAACAAATTACCATAAACCCAAGTGAGGTTGGTAAGGAAGTTTATGATATGTTATTTTCAGAAAAAATTGAAGAATATTTAAGTTTACATAGAGATGTTTGATTACGAAGAATACATAGAATCGATTCCTGATTTTCCAAAAGAAGGAATCTTATACAGAGATATCCAACCACTATTGGAAGATGATTTTGTATTTAGTAAAGCAATAAACGAATTGGGTTCAATTTATGACCAACCTGCATATTGGGTAGGTATTGAATCTCGTGGATTTTTACTTGCAGCCGCACTCTCAATGAAATTTGGTGGTGGTATCAAGTTAATTAGAAAAGCTGGTAAATTACCAAATAAAAGATTATCCAAAAGAGCATACAATTTAGAATATGGTAAAGGATACTTAGAAATGGATATTGATAGAGAAATAGGTGATTGTGTTATTGTGGATGATGTATTCGCTACCGGTGGAACTATGGAAGCAGCAGAAAGATTATGTGAAGATGCAGGATTAGAAGTTATGGGTAAACTTGCACTTATTGATATAGGAATTGTACAAGACCACGATGTAAATTGTTTAGTAACGTATAATGAGTAAAAAACCTGATAATGTAGTAGATAATCCTGGTTTACTTCCTTATGGTAGTAATGTTGGTGCACCTGCAATCAAACAAGAAGATGTATCACTTTGGAAAAATGAAAAGGTAAATAAAACCAATCAGTATTTTCATACAAGATACGAAGAGATAAAAGAAGAATACAGAAAACTCATAGAAGAGTTTGAATGGAATAAATTAGTTTACGAATCTAAATTTACATTCACACCAATCAAAGGACATACTTATCACTTATACCAAAAAGAACAAGGTGGTTTGTTTCTTTCTTTGATTGAACCAGAATTATGGAATCAAATCTTTGTTGGTTCTTTTAAGTTAGATTCAAATGATAAGTGGATTAAAGTAGATGGGTAAAATAATATTAGTATCAGCCACACCTTTAGAACATGGTGGGTTGAAGGATATAAATGGTGCGCCAATTTTCCAAGTGGGAATTGGTAAAACTAATTCTGCAATGAACATGACCGAAATCATTCTCAAGGAGAAACCTGATTTGGTTGTAAACTTTGGTTCTTGTGGTAATCTTAAAAAGAACAAAGTTGGTGAAGTTATTGAGGTTGGTGAAGTTTACAATAATATAGATGTAAGACCCTTTGCAGAATATGGTTGTACACCAGAAAAAAATATTTGTGAAATAAAACTTTCAGATAGTGGAATCAAATGTTTTTCCACAGACCAAATCTATGATAATACAAGAGTAGATTATGCTCACAAGTATTTGGAGATGATTCGAAATTGTGATATTGTAGATATGGAATGTTATTCACTTGCATACGTTTGTAAAAAATACGATGTTGGATTCAAATCTTACAAATGGGTATCAGATGATGGTAACATAGATACTTGGGAACAGAACGCAGCAATTGGTTTCCAAAACTTTAAAGAACATTTTTTACAGACTTTCTTTGGATAATATTAAAATTTTTAGTATCTTTGTATAAACTTTAAAACTTAAATTATGGCTTATAATCCTTATAGATGGTTTACCAAAGGAGTTGGTAGAAATAAAAAACTACCATCTAAATCACCATTACTCCTTAAAATCAGAAATGGTGACTTTGAATATTCACCTTATTTTTTCGAAGCTCAAAGAGCTCAAGAAGATGCGGACAGAATATACAATAAAGTATATGAAGAAAGGTCTAAGTTTTCAAATGATATACCTTCAATAGAATCCGATGCAAGAGAAGCTTCTAAGATGAGAAGAATTGCAAAACAAAAGTTACTAGAAGCTGGCAATGAAGAAGAAAATAATAGATTACTTGATTTAAAGAAAGAACTATCTGAAGAATTTGGAAAGTGTCTTTGGGATAAGTGTTTAGAAAAACAAAGAGGAAAAGGTACTACTGAAGATATGTATTGGTGGTATAAGAAACAATGTAATTTAAGTTATACGAAATCCGAATTACAGATAAGAGGAATTAAAGTATGAAAACCAAATTACATTTTTTTGGAACATCATATACAGAAGGAGGTGGATTCGAATTCCACTCAAATAAAAAACTAGAAAGTATATACGGTGATTTAGGAGAAGAATTAACAAAATTTAATTTTAGTTTTCCTGGTCAATTATTAAAATTAATTGATAAAAATAAATTTGAAGTATATAATCACGCAAAAAGCGGATTTGGAAATGATAGACTTTTTAGAGAATTTTATAAAGTATTAGACAATAAAAATTTTAATGTAAGAAATAATATTTTTTTCTTTGAATTTTCTTGGTTAGGTAGGGAAGATTATTTTGTAAATAAATTAAATGATTATGTAATATGTAATTCTGATTATGATGTAAATGAAAATTTTATGTTTGATGAGAATAACATTACCGTTGACTATGATTATTCAACGGATGAACAATATAAAATTTACAAACAAATTTCAAAAACTTTCAGAAACTTTTTTAAGATAACAAAAAATAAATCATCAGAAACACAAACTATGTTTGGAAAAATAATGACATTTTTATCATTATTAGAATATCTGAATATTAGATATTATTTTACAGAATCCCCTCTACATTTGATACAGTTAGAAGAAAAAAGAAATTATAAAATATACCATGAGTTTTTTAGATTAATCAAAAAAGAAATTAACTTTAGCAATGATTATAATTTAAAAATATCATCTTATCAATTTATAAACTCGCAAAAACTAACTATTACTGATGAAACGGAAGGATTAATTGAAAATTCTCATTATGGATATATAGGAAATAAACTAATTGCAAAATATATCTACAATAGATTAATAAAAGATGGAATATTTGGTGGTCACAAAAAAGAAATAGACCTTTCCCATAGAAAAATATCAGATTTAAAATATTTATAAGAATATGAATAGAACTTTAGAAATGGTAATGAGAAAACTCTTGGCAGTTATCGATTCAATGAAAAAACCAGAACACATGCTTGCGGTTCGTAGGTACATTGATTTATATTACCAAATGTATGGCACCCAAAATAAAGGGTTAATAGAAATATATTTTAGAACAAGAAAAGAAAAATTCATTTAGTTATGGAAATAATACAAAACCGATATGGTGTAGATAGAGTTTATGAAAAACTTGATTCTACACGAATTCGAGTAATGGGAGAATCTCTTATTGCAAGAGGTTCACAAGATGAAGATGGTAACCAAACAATGTTCGATTTTGAAGGAGGACCTTGTTTGAATGTTGGTGGTAAGATAAAATATATGGGTACAGATTTTAAAATCTTATCTATTAAACCAGAAAACGTTAGAGAAGAAAATGTAGCATCAGTAGTATTGGAGGTAACATTATAGTGAAACAAGAACGAGTATTTACTGTCCATATTGGGGAAACTGATATATTTGAGTGGACTCAAGGAATTGGTAAAGCTGTTCTCATGCCAATCTTACTCAAAGTTTGTGAAGAAGTAATTTACGATAACTTAGAAGAAAAGACCGCAGCAAAAATACAATTCTCACTAAAAGGTAAACCAAAGATTTACGATTTCGTGGTTAAGTTTGATGGTATAGAAGATACTCTTGATAAAATAATGGGTTGGGCACTTGATGAAGAAGAATATGAAATGTGTCAAACTATAAAATATCTTCAAGATTACACTAATGATTTAAAAGAAACGTTACGAGAAAAAGATGAAAATATTAGTAATTGGAGATAGTTGTACAGATGTATTCATCTATGGTAGGTGTGAACGATTAAATCCAGAAGCACCTATACCTGTTTTTGAACCTACCAAAACAGTTACCAACCAAGGAATGGCAGGTAACGTTGTTGCAAACTTAAACAAACTTGGTGTACAAAAGGTAGAACTCATTACTAACTACGAACAAATCACTAAAACAAGATATGTTGAGTACAAATCCAATCAGATGTTACTCAGAGTTGATTCCAACGATAAAGTTACCAATTCCTTTGATATTAAAAAAGTAGATTTTGATTCATATGATGCAGTAATAGTTGCAGATTATGATAAAGGATTTCTCACCAACGATGATATAAAGAAAATTGGTGAAAAATCTAAACTTTCTTTTATTGATACCAAAAAAACTATTGATTTAGAAAACTTCAAAGGATTTACATTTGTTAAGATGAACGAAGTTGAATGGGAACGTTGTGAAAGATATGGTGCAAAATATGAAGATTGGAAAGAGAATCTGATTGTAACTATGTCCGAACGAGGATGTATGTTTAATGGAAGAAGATTTGAAGTAGATAATTCAGTTGAAGTTAGAGATTTAAGTGGAGCAGGTGATACTTGGATGGCATCTTTTTCATTCAAGTATGTGGAAACGAATGATGTAGATGAATCAATTGAACTTGCAAATAAAAACGCAACAATAGTTGTACAAAAACGAGGTGTTACAACCATATGATAAATAAAAAACAAGAATGGGAAGATAATAAAAAACAAGGATTTCCTCGTGCAAAGATAGATAACTTTTTGGATGAGAAAACTTGTTTAAAGTTATACGAAGAATGTATATCAGCACCCAAAGGTGGATGGACAATCTTTACTCGTGCTGGTTCTCGTATGGAAGAATTCAATGATTTAATTCACTGTCCTACTGCACACCAAGTTACCTATGACTTAATGCATAGTGGTGAGATGTTATACGATTTAGAACAAATGACTGGAATCACTGGCCTATTACCAGACCCACACTTAGTTGGTGCTGGTTTTTCTATTATGAGAAATGGTGCAGAACTTGGACCACACTATGATTTCAATTGGAACGATAGATTAAGATTACATAGAAAGTTAACTTCAATACTTTATCTTACACCAGATTGGAAAGATGAATGGGGTGGTGAGAACATAACTTGGACTACAAACCCTGAATTAGATGATACTGCAGAAATAGTTGAATCAATCTCACCAAAGTTTAACAGATTCATTATATCACAAAACGTAAAACAAGGACCTGTTCATTCAGTTGGTAAAGTAAATTGTCCTGATAATGTTGAAGGTAGAACTTGTATTAGATTCTTTTATTATATATCCACGAGTGATATTGATAAAGATAATCCACCACATAGAAGTATATATAAAACAAATGAATATAATCACCACAAACTTCATGAAGAAGATTGGGATGGAAAATTAGTTGGTGAAATATGAATAAAGAATCTATACTTATAAATGTTATAAATAATACTTTAAGAATAGGCTCTCTTCATTGGAAAGGAGTTTCAAATCATATATCTCAGATTTCAAAAAATAAAATATATGATAATGAAAAAAGACTATACCATACATTAAGTCATTTAATAGATTTATTTCCTGAAGTGGATGGATATTATATTGACAACTATCATGAAGTTTTCAAATTATTTAAAGAATACGATAAAATTAAGTTACTTAAAAAAATATTCGATTCAAAGGGAATAGGTGACAAATTATATTTTTTAGATAATAATTTGAGTTATTGTGATGATAGTTTAAATTTAAAAGGAGAGCCATATTTTCTTGGATTAAGTTACTTAAATAATAAAGTAATTGAAAATAGAAAGTTTGATAAAAAATTTCTATTTTTGAATAGATTAAGAAAAATGCACAGAGCTATTTTATATGAAAATTTTAAGAAAGAAAATGTACTAAATGATTTTATTTATTCATTTGACTCTCATGATGAATCATCTCCATGGTACAAACAAATATCAGCAAAATCTAATACTTTTAATGATAATGTATGGGAACATCACACTTATAATGTAATACCCGAGTACACTACAACATTTTGTAATATAGTTACTGAAACAAATTTTGGATATGATGTAAGGAATTGGGAGTTTGAGGGTACTCCTGGTTGTATTTTTATAACTGAAAAAACGGAAAAGTGTTTTGCAGCTGGTCAGCCATTTATAATAGCGTCAAATAATGGATTTTTAAAAAAATTAAAAGAAATAGGATTCAAAACTTTCGATAAATGGTGGGATGAAAGTTATGATGATGAATTTGATTCTAAAGAAAGATTGTCTAAAATTAATGACTTAGTTTTAGAAATAAATTCTTGGTCAATGCAAAAATGTGAACAAGTTTACCAAGAGATGATACCAATTCTTAAACATAACCAAGAATTAAATAACAAATGGTATTTTGTTAATTCAAAGGAAATTAAATACTTTCCTAACTTTAGTGGAGATTGGAATCAATATTCGGTAGAAATAAATGGAAACGAATCAACAAAAACAGAAATTTTAGGTAGAAAAATGAATTTCTAACAAATGAATATAGAACTTTTAAATAACAAAGAAATATTAATCGGAGGGTTTCAGAGGACTGAATGGCAATATCCTTTAGTTGACTTTAGAAATTGCCCATTGTACACAAAATCGGACAAATTCATAAAATATTTTTATAAAAAAATTATAGATTCTATTTATAAATTTGATTGTGATATCACACTACAAACTTTCCATGAAATATTACCAATATGGAATCAAAAAACATTAGATAGAGCCGTATTTGTTTCTGATATTTTTAAAGAAGAGGGATTGGGTAATAAATTGTATTTTAAAGATAATTCATTAAATTTTACATTCAGAGAATCAATCAATCATATTTCATCTCCTTATTTACTTGGATTTAATTCTGACTTTAATTTAGAAATATCTCCAAGATATTTTGAAAAAAAGTTTTTATACTTGAATAGAAAAAACAGGACACATAGAGAACTATTTTTTTCTATGATTAAAAATACTAATATTATAAGTAATTCATATTACTCATATAATTCAATATCATCTGATTTACCTGAACATAAAAAAATAGAATTTAAAGGAGAGATAGATGATAGTAATATTTGGATTAAAAAAGAACTTACAGAAAAAAATAATTGGGATTTTTTTGGTTATGGATATGGACTTATAGATGAATATTCAACATCTTTTTGTAATATAGTAACTGAAAGTCAATCAAATACATATTGGAATAGACTCCCTACAAATCAAATAATTATAACAGAAAAAACAGAAAAATGTTTTGTAGCAGGACAACCATTCGTTATAGTTGGTAATTTTGAATTTTTATCAACACTTAAAAAACTTGGTTTCAAAACATTTGATAAATGGTGGGATGAAAGTTATGATTTAGAGGTAGATGAATTAAAAAGATTTGAAAAAATAAAAAAAGTACTGTTAGATATATCCAGTTGGGACTATTCAAAATGTGAATCTGTTTATAAAGAAATGATACCAATTCTTAAACATAACCAAGAACTTAATAATAAATGGAATTTGATAAATAGAAAAAGACAACCTAGGTTTCCACGATGTATTTCTACAATAAAAAAAATAGATTTTGAAATATGAATTACGAAATAAATGACCCATGGGATTGGGTAGATATCTTTGAGAACACAGTAAAACAATATGCTGGTTCTAAACACGCAATTGCTTGTGATTCAAACACAAACGCAATCAGATTATTATTTGAGTATCTTAAAATTAAAAAGAAAGAAATTGAGATTCCATCTAAAACTTATGTATCAGTACCAAATCAAATTATCCTAAGTGGAAACAAACCAAAGTTTGTAGATAAACATTGGGATGGTATGTACGAATTGGGTGATACTAATATTGTAGATGCAGCAACTGCATTTCATCAAGGAATGTATAGTGAGTTTGAAGATTCTTACATGGTTCTTTCTTTTCACGCAAAGAAAATTGTAAACATTGGTAAAGGTGGAATGATTCTAACCAATGATGATAAGTTTGAGAAATGGGCAAGACCAATGATTTACGATGGTAGAAATAAAAGAACTCTATACAAAGAAGATGAATTCTCTTGTGTTGGTTGGCATATGTATATGACACCCGAAGATGCAAGGTTAGGTATGATGATACTCCATTCAGATAGAGTACAATTAAAAAACAAAACAGTTGGTGGTAGTTGGGCTTACAAAGACCTAACTGAACAGAAAATATATAAGAAGTACAAATGAGAAAATACTTACCAACATTAGGAGAACTAATAGATAGATTATCTATTGTACAATTGAAAGAAGTGAAGATTCCTCAACACAAAGAGGAATATTCTAAAGAAATATCAGATATTGTACACGATATCAACGAAATTCTCAAAGAAAAGGATAAAGTAGATGGTGAATTCATAAGAGCAGTAATTGTACTCTCACAAATGAATGCACATATTTGGTATAATGAAGATAATGCAAGAAGTGGTGATGACCAAGGAAACCAATTGATGTTAACACATGGTTTAAATGGAATCAGAAACACTGCTAAAAACAAAATCCAAGAATTGGATGGTGGTAGAAAAGATTATAAGGTAGATTGTATCGCTTCAGAATTTAAAGATTGGAAAATAAGTTGGTAAAAATTTGTATTTTTCATAAATTTTTCGTATATTAACGGTATAAAATTTAAAAATATGAAAAAACTATTTTTTATCCTGTTACTTTTAACATCTTGTTCTAAAGAAGAAATTTTTGAAGAGATTATTAATAATGATGTTACTATTGAAAATCTAATAACCAAACCCTTTGTTTCAGAAATAAACAAAACTACCACACATTATTCTCCTTTTGTTTCAGAAATAAACAAAACTACCGGACATTATTCTCCTTATTTTATACCTTTTTTTGATTACTACAACCAAATTTCTAATTTTGCTAAAGAAGCAAGTTGTAAAAATTTAGGTGGAAGAACTTGGTTAAATATAAATGGTAATGATACACCTGACCAAGTTATCACATTAGGAAATGATTGTGGAGATACTCACACTAAATTATATCTTTTAATTGACAATGTAATTTTAGATATATTCGAAACTCCTCATTTTGGTGGAACTAGTAAAGTTTCTAGTGGGGATTTTAATAATGATGGAGTTGATGATATTGTTTTATTTCATGCTGGAAAAGATAATGATAATGGACTTGCTGAAGGAACTTCTTTATATGTAGTATTTTTCGATAAAGAAGGAAATCATGAGATAAAAAAATTATCGGATAGGAAAGAATATTATCACTCTGGTGCAATTGGGGATGTGGATAATGATGGAGATATAGATATTTTACCTGTTGGAGCACAAAATAATGATGGTATTTTATTTAAGAACGATGGAAATGGTAATTTTGAAGAAGTAAAAGTATTAGGAGGAGAAGATTTAGTAAACGCATTTGCTTCTGAATTATACGATGTAAATGGAGATGGTAATTTAGATTTTATATTGGGAGGACATGAATGGCATGAATTTGACAATTGGGAATGGAAAAATAGAATATATTTAGGAAATGGTAATGGAACATTTCAACCAGAACCAATTAGATTACCAACAATGGAAAATTGGCAAGTTGTTTTAGATTTTGATTTTTATGATTTAGATAATGATGGTAGTGATGAGATAATAATAACAAGAACTGGTGGAATATCTAATAACTATTCTTTTACAGATGGGTTTTATCAATCCTTTAAAATAGAAATACTTTCTAAAGATGGTAATAGTTATAGAAGAGTTAATTCATTAAATGCTCCAATCGGATATGAAAATACTTGGGTGGAATATATAAAATGGACTGGTGTGTATGATGTTGATGGTGATGGATATCTTGATATAGTTCCTGATGATGAAAACCTAAACGATAAATCATATCAATATTTATCAGAATATCGAGGACTGTATTATAAAGGAAATGGTAAACTTGAATTTGAAGAAAAATACAAAAAATGAGTTATAAAAACAATGCTTCTTATGAAAATTTAAGATTAGGAGGGAATTTACTACAAAATATATATATAAATGATGAATCAAAATTAATTTTAATTAAAGATGGTTCTAATTCTTTATTGACTATGTTCAATAATCATTTTGACAATGATTATTCTCATTTTTCATCTTTTTTATTTAATTTTATTGACTTATTCAAACAAGATTATAAATTGGTACTTGATTGTACTTCTGTTACTACAAATGAATATACGCAATTTATAACAGGTCCTTATGTTATAACTAAATTAAGTTTTTTAGAAAAATTTAACGCAACCCATCAGATACCAAATGATTCAATTCAAATTTGGACATCATCTTCTCCTATTGAAAATATAGAAATAGCAAAAGAGTACTTAGAAAATGGTATTAAGGAAGAAAAACTAAATAACTTAATAAAATTAAATGAAAGATGGTCACATATTCTTTTGGATAAGCCATATAATATTGGTAATTTATCTAATGTATATCAAAAAAACACATTTGAAATACAAAATAAAAAATATAAGGTCATGGCTTTATTCAATGACGCTTGGTCATCTGTAAATTTACATTCACTAATAGTATCTTTGTTATCATTGTTTGAGTCATCTGAAATAATTTATAATTTTAATGTTGCTAAAACTTTGATATACGATGAATCTACAAAAATAAAAGATTTAAACATAGAAAAAGCCCCTATTGCAAATATATTAAATATCTACAATAGACAACAATTACCAAATATTTATAAAGAGTCTTTTGTAAATTTAATATCACCACAATTCATCGAGGATTCTCCATTATCTTATTTATCTTCCCATTATATACCAGATGAAATATATAAATCAATTTTAAATTTTCAACCTTTTATAGTTGTTAATAAAAAATATACATTAAAAAGACTTAGAAGAATTGGTTTTGTTACTTTTAATGATTGGTGGGATGAAAGTTATGATTCTTTTGAATATCATATAGATAGAACTGCTGCAGCAATATCCATTTTAAATTTAATATCATCAAAATCTATGAATGAAATTAATCAGATGTATATGAGCATGAAAAGTGTACTAATTCATAATTTTAATTTAGCAGTTAAATTACAAAACGAATACAAAGGATTTTATAGCAAATCAACATATTTTAACCCAACTTTTAATGATTATGAAAACTATATATAATCATAATAAAAAGATAATATATACAGACCATATTCCTGTTTCTATAACTACGCTTTTTTCTGATTTAATAAATGAGGAAACAAAATTGTGGGCACTTTTTGATGAATTTTTACCATATTTTAAAAAGGGATATAAGTTTCTTCTGAATTATCATGCAGAAGCTGAAAATTATGAAGTATTGTTTAAACAACAGACAAAGGCAGGTAGATTGAAATACGATGTATTTTCAAGTATCCAACAGTATGGGAAGGTTCATGAACTTAAAAATGACTTCTTTCAGATTTTAACAGCTTCAATGAACATAAAAGAACTAACAAATGAGATATACAGACCTTATGTACAACCGGTACTAGCTATGCACAATGTTGTTGTTGAGATAGAAAATGAAAGAGCAGATGAGATAAGTATAGAAGAAATACAAACTGAAAATTTTACAAAAAAGTTTACCTTTTTAAATGGTAGAATACCATTAAGATTTCATAGAACAAGTTTATTTACAATATTAAAAGGAATTGGAGTACTTCAAAATTGTAATTATTCTTTCAATTCAAGAGGAGAGTATCGAGAATACCCACAAATTTCATTTGAATCTGAAAATATAATTAATAGTGATAATAAAGAAAGAATTTTAGGATTTGGTACAAAAGCAAACTACGCCTCTTTTTGTAATATAGTTACAGAAACTATGTGGGATTATGACTACATGAAACACTATGAAGGTAGTAAATTTATAAGTGAAAAAAGTTATAAACCAATGGCTATGTTACAACCATTTGTAATTGCTGGTCCTCACCAACATTTAAAAATGATTAAAGAATTCGGATTCAAAACATTTTCAGATTGGTGGGATGAGTCATATGATGATGAAATTAATTCTTCTAAAAGATTGTCAAAAGTTGTAAAAACAATTATTGATATAAATAATTTATCCATGGATGAATGTAAATCTATCTATAAAGAAATGAAGCCTATTTTACTACATAATTATAATAGAATGAAAGATTTAACTTCAGTACACTATCCTGAATTTACTCTTCCTTCAGTATATTATCCAGAAGGGAATGGTATTGAGTATGGGTTTTCAAATCAATTAAATAGATACTTTGATTACAAACCATTGATAATATGAAGATAATTGTAGATAAAGATAGAAAATTACTTTTCACACCAACTATGCCTGTGGTTTTTTTTGATTTTTTTACAAAAAACTGTAATACAAAAGAAAAACTATATGAATTACTTGATGAGTTTGAGGATTATTTATACGATTCTTATAAGTTTTGTTTAAACTACTCTAATGAGGGATTTGATTATTATTATATGATGGAAACTTTTGTAAAAAATAAAATTATAAAAGAAAATCCATTTAATTGGTTATTGGAATATAAAAAAGATAGAGGTCATCATAATCCATTTTTTTCAATATTTACTGGAAATTTAAATGTAAATAAAATAGTACCAAGTCATTTAGAAGGTTTTTTTCATCCTCTTCTAAATATGCACTATATACCATCGATTCCTTCTGATGTTAATTCCCTTGAGAATCGTATTCTAACAAAAAAGTTTGTTTGTTTTAATGCAAGAGTTGAAAATAGATTTTATAGGTCATCTATATTTACTTTTTTAAAATCATTAAATATTTTAGATGAATGTAACTATTCTTTCAATTCAAGAGGTGAATATAATGAATATCCCACAATATGGTTTGAATCTAAAAAAGAAAGAGAAAGAGCCGAAAATGAAACAGGTGTTTTTAACTCTTCGATAGAATTACCAAATTCTAAACCATTTACTAATTCTTTTTGTAACATAGTTACAGAAACTTATTTTGATGGAAATTATGATAATTCATTTAGAGGTTCTTTTTTTATGAGCGAAAAAATTTATAAACCAATGATTTCATGTCAACCTTTTATAGTAGTTTCTTCATCAAATTATTTAAATCAAATGAGAGAACTTGGATTTAAAACATTTGACAAGTGGTGGGATGAAAGTTACGATGAGTGTGAAAATGGAATAGAAAGGTTATCAAAAATATGTAGATTGATAAAAAATTTATCTGAAAAATCAATCAATGAACTACAAGAAATGTATTTAGAAATGATTCCAACACTACATCATAATTTTAATTTAAGTTTTAAACTACCCGATTTGAATCCTGACTTAAAAAATCCAAACGCTGATTTTTATTTAGAATCAAAAGTAATGCATAGATTACTAGAAAAATAGATATTTATCTTATATGGATTCAGAAGAGTTTTATTGGAGAAATAAACTAACTAATCAACAATATATGAAAGAGATTCGTATTCGTTCTCTTGCGTGGATGTTAGATTGTTATCAAAGAGGAACTATTCGAAGAAGAACTATAAAAAATCTTATACCAAAAGATTCTTTAGAAATATTACTTCAAGAAATGGAAGAAAGAGAAAGATATGAAGATTGTGCCGTTATATATGATGTTATTAAAAAAATATACTTAGATGGTAAAGTTTGATTTTGTTTATTATAATCCATTGACTAAAAACTTCAAAACAACTGAACTTTGGAATATACCTTTATTTTTAATTCATAATTTTAAAAATAAAAAAATATTTTTTGAATTTATGAATCAGTTTTTACCTTGGCTGGAAACTGGTTCTAAACTATATTTTGATAATTCTCATGAATTTTCAAATTTCCAGCTTCAGATAGATGATTACTTTGGAAAAAGTGAAAATCCATTTGATTGGGTAAATGAATTTATTATGAATAATAATTTGAAAAATAATAGTATTCAGTTTATATCTGGAAATTATAGTATAAAAGACAACATGACTCAATCATATAAAAATTTGGTTTGTACTAATATTTTATTTTCAACATTTCCTGATTACTGTTTGGATTATAATTTTTTAGAAAAAAGAAAATTTAATAAAAAGTTTATTTGTATTTTAGGTAAAATAAGAGAAAATAGAGAAGAATTATTTAATTTTATGAAAAATGAAAATATTCTACCAAATTCTTTTTATTCTTTTAATACAGTATGGAGTAGAGAAGATAAAGAAGTACATTATCTTGAAGATGTGGAATTTACTAAAGATAAAAAACAATCTGAACTAGTTTCTTATTTTCAAAAAGGAGGAACCGATTATCAATCGAAATCATTTTTAAATTTAGTTAGTGAAACCTTTTTTTATAGTAATGAATATGGAGATTATAGTGGTAGGGGTGTTTCTTATTTAAGTGAAAAGATTTTTAAAGCAATTTGTTTTTGTCAACCGTTTATATTAATTTCCAAGCCAAAATCTTTAAATTTTTTAAAAGAACTTGGTTTTAAAACATTTTCAGATTGGTGGGATGAATCATATGATGATGAAATGGATGATACTTTAAGATTTGAAAAGATAAAAAAAGAAATTTTAAAAATAAATGAATGGGAAATAAAAAAGTGTATTGATATATATAAGCAGATGATACCTATATTAAAACATAATTATGATTTAACATGGAAGATATTTAATGATTCAAAATATAAAGTAGAATTTAAAGAATATATGTTTAATCATGTAAGAGAAACAAAAGAGCAGATTTTCAATATAGATAGAAATTTGGAAATAACAATAGACAAGGATGAATATGATTTTAATCACAGTAAATATAGATTGATATAGACATGAAAATCAATGAAATAGAAAATGACTTATCTAAATACATTTTAAATAGTCAGGAAATGACACAAATGGTGCGTCCACAGTTTCATATATTATCATTAGATAAGTGTATGATTTTTAATGGACCTAAGATGGGAAGTACAACTACACAAGTTGCATTAACTACAAATCCAGCTGTTTTTCATATAGATTATACTGATATTAAAAAAAGTAAACAGAGTGAAGATGGAATTAAAAACTTAAAAAAACAACTTGATTATGATAAGCAGTCAAAATTTCTACATAATGATTTACTAAACATTGAAAATGTTCAAAAAGACTGGGATGATTTGTGTAATAATAAAATAAAAAAAGATGTAATAATTTTATTTAGAGACCCATTTAAGAGATATGTATCAGCTTTTGCTCAAGATTTTATTAAAGATTTTATGTTTCAACCATATAAAAAGGAAGAAATTCCTTGGTGGCAGGACCCATCAGTAACCGGAAATAATATAAAATCTAACAAACAATCACATCCGTATTTAATTGGATTTTTGATGGAATCCGGATTCAGTCAATCTGATATTGATTCTTATTTACAGTATGAGTTAATTAATGGTGCGCCTAAACGAAATTCAAATGAAAGAAAAATATTTACAAAGATAATGACATTGTTATTTAGAAATTACTTTAAATTATCTATGTCTAATTATAGACATTATAGAACTTATATAACACAACACATTGTTTTATTTAATTCATTGGGTAATTCAAAATCTAAAGTAAAATTTATAAACATTGATAAAACTAATTTTGGTGAATATTTGTCTCAATATGATGAAAGATTTAATAGTAATAAAAATAATGATTCTTCACCTGTAAATGAAATACTTGAAGAAGTGATAATATCTGAAATGAGTCACTCTAATGATGTAAAATATTACATAAACTTTATTTTATCATATGAATACATGGCATATTACGATTTATATAACACATATACAAAAAATATTTTAGAATAAATTATTTAATTATGAGCAGTAAATTTTTTGGAAACAAACACGAATCAAATAATGGTTCAAGAGGAAAACAAAACAAAGTAACTCAAGGTGGAAACCGCACTAATAACAAAAGAAATAGTGGGGTGAAAAAATCAGGTCGTGGTAGATAGGGAATGGGATTTTTTATATTGGGATGATACAGACTACGATGATGAATGGGTAGATGATAAACCCAAAAACCCAAAAACAGGAACAACAATAGAAGATTAAGATGAAAAAAAAGTTATTAATAACTTTGGGAGACTCTTTTACAGAAGGAGTTGGTTGTTGGGATTATACTTTATTATCTAAAGAAACCATTACTTATATAAATAATTGGAAATTAGATAATGGTAGTATACTACATAATTCAAAATCCAAATACATTCATGATATAAAAGAATCAGAGCACAAGAATAACTTTCATTTAAAAGGTTGGCCAAATAAATTAGGAAAAAAATTAAAGTTCGATAAAGTTGTAAATTTAGGTAATGCGGGAGATTCTAACTCATCACAAGCAAAGAAATTTTACCAAAAATATATAAATAAAGATTTAACTAATTGGGATGTGTGTGTTGTTTGGTTACTAACTTTTCCTGGTAGATTTTCATTTTATATGGGAGATGGTATTCGAAGTTACCAATTACCAGAGGATTCAAAAAATGAGATTTTCTCGGAATACTATTACAAAGAATTAGTAAATAGGTCAATTTTTTCCAAATATGAAAATCAATCTGATTATTTTATAGAACTCAGTACTAATTTAGAATCTAACTATTATTTAAATACAGTAGAAACTCTATGTAAATTAAAGGGATTTGGTATTTATTCTTTTATGTATGATAGCGATTGTATAGATGATTTAAAAAAAGTATGTACTGCTAATTCTTTAATAGATACAAATCCAACTCAACATCCAAACAGACCGAAATACGAAAGATATGGTAAATCAAAATTGTGTGGTCATTTTAATGAAGATGGGTATGAGCATATGGCAAATAATATGTATCAAATTTTATGCGAGAGAGGAATTCATATTGGAAAAAACGAAAATGATTTTATTGAATGGGAATGGGATGGAAATCCTGTATCAACTTTATCGATATGAAAAAAATACATGAATATTAACTATGAAAAACAAGAACACAATATTGGTAGTATTAGCGATTATACTCCTATTAGGAATAATACTTCTCGTAACGAAAAAAGAGATTACCTTTCGGACTTATACTTCTTTGAATAGTAACTCGATTCAAAACTTTGTAGAATCTAAAACTTATTTGGATACTATTGTAATGGTAGGATTAGATAAGTTAGGAATTGGTGGATATTCAGTACAGATAAGACCACAACAAGGTACTGCCAAGATAGATGATGAATTTACAGCAGAGGCATTTATATTGGGTAATCAATATAATTCAGTTATCTATACAAAAGAATCACTAAACAGATATTCCGCAATCAAAATCTTGGCACATGAATTGATTCACTTAGAGCAATACAGAAGTGGTAAGATTAAAAGAGTAGGTACAAAAGGTGTAGAATGGAATGGTGAACTAATCGAAGATATTACCCTTATACCATATAAAGAAAGAGGATGGGAAAAGGAAGCATTCGATAGGGGAAGTGATTTAGAAAAAGAAATTCGAAAAGAACTTATAGAACCAGCACGATGGGATATCCATTAGACGAATCGAACCCCCTCCATGAACAATAGGGAACTCATTTATATTATCATTACAATACTCATTTACTTCATTGCAACTATCTACATTAGTAGATGGATAATATGGTTACATACTCCATATGATGAACTCCCCCTACTCCCCCAAAGTTATAAGCCCCCTTTCGTTCGTTTGTCGTGAGGGGTTCGATGAGTCGTCAAAGAAATTTTTTTCACCCCTTTTTTTATTGATAGTATTTATTTATATGAAGATATGTAAGAAATGTAATATCGAAATGAAATACTATAAACCCCAAGATGGACCTTACTACGTTTGTGTTAAATGTGGTGATGTTCAATTCCCATTAGATTATGAAAAAAGTAAAAAGAATTCCAATTAGAGAGAATAGACAAAAAATGAAACAACCTCGTAAGAAATCGTTGGTACAAAGAATAATACAATGGAGACTAATAGGATATATAGTTATAACAATAGGACTAATACAACTATATAATCCAATAGATAACATAATCCTTCAGATGTTCTTACTAATCTTATTTACAGAACTACAATCAAGAGGAGTATCAAAGAAGAAGATAGATAAATTAAAAGAAGAACTCCAAGTAGTACAAGAGATACACTATGAGGATAGAGATAGAATAGAACGAGAAGGCCTTCATGCCCAAGAACGTAAAGATGCTCTTCAAGTCAAAAAGGATATAGAAGAAAATTACAAACCTCGATAATACACGCACCCATGCAACCCATCCCTCCAATAGAGTAGGGATATGAACTAAAGGGAAGAGTAGCTCACTTGTTACTTTATCCCTTTTTTTATTCCCCCACGTTCACAACTCCCCAAGTGAGCCAACTGAGAGAGTACCCCTAAAACCCTACTGATTTACTGAGGGATTTTAAGGAGATTTAAGAGAGTTTTGATTTAATCCGTACTCCGATATTACACCCTTGTAGAATTAACCTCTATGAATCCCTATTAAACCCCTATAAGGTAGTACGAGGTGCTTATCTCTTTCTAATAAGTTTAAAAACGCTCCCCCTATCATATTTTCTTTTGAGATGATATACTGTCCAATTGGTGGGGGCTTTAATGTGGCAATATAGTTAGAGGGCTCATGTGAATGTCTTTGTCTTGGCCAAATTTTTTTAGCCCTAATTTTCATAGAGTTATTAACAAGACATTGTGTCATGCCCCCTTCAAACCCCCAAATATGGAGGCATCAACGTATATGAGCTTTTATTAGCATATCCTCAAAAGAGCTCCCATACGACATATTGTCATTCTTTTTATTTGGATATGTGGAAAATTTTTCGTATCTTTAAGGGCGGGAGGGTGGGTACAATATCTCGAAGTGAAGGTTTTTTGAATTATTCTCAGCTTGACTATATGGTAGACATAAGAAGTTGCTAACAAAAGTGGGGAAATGCTGAGAATAATTCAAAAAAGAAGAAAAAGTAAAAATAATGAGTAAAATGTTTGGCAGTTTCAAAAATTATTCGTATATTAGTAGTGTAAGATTGAGAGATAATTAAAAATTAAAACTTAAAATATGAATTTAGTAGAACTTAATAGCGTTGGTAGTCTGATTGACTTAGAAGAAAAGATTGTTTATCCACAGATGGTGAATGGTTTGCCTGATTTAGATTGTGGAGTTGAACTCGTTGAGGTTGATGACGAGTGGGCTTTCTCTTTAGATGAGAGAGATAGAGAGATTTTGATTGAGAATAACTTACTTGAAATATTTTAGATTATGAAGAATGTACCTTATATTCAGATGTACCGAAATGGTAATTGGAAGTGGATAGTACCTGTTCAGATAGCAGTGTTTCTATTCTTTGTACTGATGTTTAACCTTGAAATGTAAAATAATTGATTAAAAATTTGGATATATCAGATTTTTTTCGTATCTTTACATAGTAAATGATTGGTGATTGAGACTGAACTCTAACTGATTAAACTTTAAAACTTAAATTATGAATAAAATTACATTAGACAACCATGC